>Ga0210044_10002218_pt1 | contig 29120 bp, 23 predicted proteins | sample CryGey13umfilter_2_FD_183959 | JGI IMG/M metagenome (GOLD analysis project Ga0210044, IMG submission 183959) | Groundwater microbial communities from aquifer in Utah, USA - Crystal Geyser 4/9/14 3 um filter (SPAdes) (version 2) | ecosystem: Environmental > Aquatic > Deep subsurface >... | reverse complement strand
CGGAAGAGCTCGGGCAAGAAGCCGGCGTAGGGGTAGGGCGGCGGCACGGGCGCGGGGTGGAGCCACGGGAAGGGCTCGGGATCGACGCCCCAGCGCGCGTGGAAGACCTCCGTGAGCAGCCTCTCCGCGCGTTTGGCGTGCGGCGAGAAGCCCCAGATGGCCTCCTGCGACACGTCGTCCAGGTCGGCGTAGTAGCGCCAGACGAAGAAGCCGGCGAAGAAGCGCTCGGGCAAGAAGGCCTCGAAGAGCGCGGACATGGCCCGCGCCTGCTCGCCCTCGTCGATGACCACGTGCTGCATGTCGTCGGGCCAGAGCCAGGGCTCCACCGCCGCGTCTCGTCGCGTCGTGTAGCCTACCTCCACGAAGAGCACGGGGCGCTTCAGCTCGTGCGAAAGCTCGCGCAGCTCGGGCACGCGTGCGCGCGCGCCCTCGAGGTATTCGGCGTAGCTCGCGCCTGGATGGTTCGCGAGCGGGTAGAAGGCGTTGACGCCGATGAAGTCGAGCTGCTCCCAGAAGACGACGTCGTCCACCTCGTCCCAGTTGGCGCTGTAGGTCAGAAGACCAGGGAAGACCGCGCGCACGTCGCCGATGAGCTGCTCCCAGAAGGCGCCGAAGCGGTAGGAGAGGCTCTTCATCTCGACGCCCACGGAGAGCGCGTCCGCGCCCGCCTCGGCTGCGTCCCGGGCCCAGGCCAGGACGAAGTCGGAGTAGCTGTGTTGGTAGGCGCTCCAGCCCTCGGGGGAACCTGGGTCCACGCGCCCGCGCCAGCCGCCCGTCTCGACCCAGAGGTGGGGGATCAACAGCACGCGGATGCCTCGCGCGTGCGCCTGGGCGACCATCTCGCGCACGCCCTCGCGGTTGCTGTCGTAGGGCGCCTCGAAGTCCATCAGGACGCGCGTGTCGTCCAGAGCCCACAGCCGGCCGAAGGGCGTGATGGAGATCCAGTTCACGCCCATGGCGGCGAGCTGATCGAGCAGCCTCGCGCTGACGGGCGTGCCGTAGCCGCGACCAGGGAACTGGGAGGACTCGATGGGCCCCACGGTGATGCCGTGGATCCCGCCTCGGCCCAGCTCCGCCCACGCCTCGTCGCTGCGCAGCGTCTGTGCGGAGGCGCTCCCCGAGCCGGCAGCCACGAGCACGCCGATCGCGAGGGCGATCCCGAACCTACACCTGCTCCTCGTGCGCGCTTGTAACCGGACCACGACTCGGGACGTATAGGATACCTCTCCCCTTCGTAAAGCCCGCGGCAACGGAGTTCGGACCACCATCGAGGCGAGGCCACCTTGCCGCCGGCCTGCATCGCGCTCTAACCTCCGCCGGCCTCCCCCCGGCGCGTCCCCCTCTCCGAGTCTCCCATGTCCATCGATCTTCGCCTCTCCTCCGCCGGCATCGGCCTGATTGCGCCCGTCGCTCTGCTCGTCGCTCTGCTCGTCGCCTGGCCCACGCCACGCGCCGACGCGCAGACGGCTCCTTCGTTTCGTGTGGTCGCGGGATCGCAGGCCACGCTCTTGCGCTACGCCGACGGTCAGCTGCGCTTCGCCTATGGCATGCGCCTGGCCGTGCCCGGTGACGACGCCCCGACCCGCGCCCGCGCCGCGCTTCAACGCTACGGCGCGAGCTTCGGTCTGGACGCCTCGGAGTTCGTGCTCGGTCGCGTCACGTCCACCTCGGGCATGACGGTCGTGCGCTTTCATCGTGTCGTGCAGGGGCTGCCCGTGTTGGCGCGCGGCGCCGTGGTGCGGCTGTGGCCGGACGGAAGCGTCGAGTCGATTCAGGCGCGCGTCGGCTCCGCCACCTCGACCCTGAGCGACGCTCGCCTCGACGCGGAGCAGGCCAAGGTCGTGGCCCTCGGCGATGGCTTCCACTTCCGCGAGCCGCGCGTGCTCGACGTTCGCATGGCCGCGCTGGACGACACGGAGCAGCTCCACCGCGCCTTCGTGGTCGAGGTGCAGGACGGGGAGCGCGCGTCCACGCGCCTCGAGGCCTACGTCGACGCCCACGACGGCAGCCTGCTCGTCGCGCGGCCCCTGACGCAGGAGGCCCTCGGGCGCGTCTGGGATCCGAACCCGGTGGTCGCCGACATGATGACCAGCGACGTCGACTTGCCCGACCTCACCAGCGCGCGCTTCCTCACCGGTCGCTACGTGCGTGTGTCGAGCTGCTCCGCCACGGGCTCGAGCTGCGCGCCCGCCCAGCGCGCCATGGCAGACACCGACGGAAACTTCCTCTTCGATCCCGTCGATCCCTCCTTCGACGATCCCTTCGCCGAGGTGAACGTCTACTTCCACGTCGACCGCGTGGCGCGCTTCTTCCGCGAGCGCCTTGGCTTCGACTGGACCTGCTGCGACGCCACCGGCGTGATCGAGGCCATCGCCAACTACACGGAGACGCCCGGCCTTCAGTACGACAACGCCTTCTACTCCCCCGCCTCCTGCGGTCGCGGCGAGTGTCCCTTCCTGGCCATGGGCCAGGGCATGAAGGACTTCGGCTACGACGGCGACGTCATCTATCACGAGTACACGCACGGCGTGGTCGACCTGGTCTCCAGCATCGTGGGCTTCGATCTCGATCCGCGCCTGGGCGTTCACTACGAGCCCAGCGCCGTCAACGAGGGCACCGCCGACTACTTCAGCGGCAGTGTCACGGGCGATCCCCTGATGGCCGAGTACTTCACGGGGCTCGGCGGCAGCTTCGGCGCCGAGGGCGCGCTGCGACGCCTCGACAACACCATGACCTGCCCCAACGACCTCTTCGGTGAGGGGCACGCGGACGGAAACCTCTGGAGCGGCAGCGCCTGGGACGTGCGCACCCTCGTCGGTGCCGACGAGGGCGACGCCATCGTCTTCGCCACGCTGGCTGCCTTCCCCGACAACCCCGACCTCGCCCACGCGGGCGAGACGCTCTTGGCCACGGCCGCGGCCTTTGAGGGCATGGGCCGCATCGACATGTCGCAGCTCACGGCGATCGAGGCCGCCCTCGCCACCCGCGGCCTCGTGGGCTGCGCGCGCGAGGTGCCCCTCGACGACGGCGAATCGCACATGGGCTTCAGCGGCGACAGCCAGATCACCGGCAGCTTCGGCGCGAACGTCACGCCACTTCACTACCGCATCGAGGTGCCGGCGGACGCCACGCGGCTCTCGCTCAACATCCAGAAGCTCACGGCCGCGGGCCGCTACGGGCTCTATCTGCGCGTGGGTCAGCCCGCGCTCTTTCGCTCCACACGCCACCCGCCTCTGGTGGCCGACGGCGAGTACCCGAGCGTCACCAACGTCGTCCTCGATGGCTCCAGCGATCTGCCGCTGCCGCGATGCCAGACGCTCTACATCGGGATCGTGGCCGAGGACCTCACGGATCGGGGTCCGAGCGTCTACCAGATTCAGGCGGAACTCACGCGCAGCGGCGACGCCTCCGCGACCTGCCCGGAGCCTGCCATGGATGGCGGCGTGGCCGACGCGGGTGCGGACGGAGCGGTCGATCTCGACGCGGGCGCCGCGGCTGACGCGGGAGACGTGGACGCCTCGACCCCGGCCGGGGATGGCGGCGGCTGCGGCTGCCGCGTGTCCACGTCCGAAGGCGGCCGTCCCCCGGCCTCGCTCCTGGCCCTGGGCCTGTTGGCTCTGGGCTGGCGCCGAAGCAGGCGCTGAGCGGCCTCACGCTCAGGCCCGGGCGGCGCTTGAATGGGCGCCGTCCGAGGCTCACTCTGCACCTATGGCCCAGCCTGAAGTGGAAGTTTATTTCACCCCCTATTGCGGCTACTGCCAGGCCGCGCGCCGTCTGCTCGACGACAAGGGCGTCGCCTATCGCGCCATCGACGTGAGCGGCGATCAGGAACAGCGACGACGCATCCGCGAGCTCTCGGGGCAATCGACCGTGCCCCAGATCTTCATCGATGGTCGCTCCATCGGTGGCTACACGGAGCTCGCGGCCCTCGATCGCAGCCACGAACTCGACGACCTGCTCGCCTCGCCCTGAGGATTGATCACAAGTCCGTTTGGCTCGCGACGAGCTCCTCGTGACCCTGTCGATCGAGGGCGGGAGCGGCTCACGCTCTAGAGCGGCCTGAGGGTCAGGTCGATCACGCGCGCTTCGGTGTCGAAGAAGACCGTCGCTTCCGCGGCGGTGTAGCCATCGTGCTCGGCGCGAACCTGTCCGAAGGGCACGTCGGACTCCACCGCCATGCGGTAGCGACCTCCGCTGTCCGCGCGGGTGGCGGCGGAGAAGCCCGTGTCGGAGGTGAAGGTGACGTCGGCTCCGGAGAGCCCGCTGCCGGTGAAGTCGTCGGTCACGCGCCCCTGGAGCTCGTAGCCCACGGTCGGGCTGGCCCCGGTGCAGGAGAGGCCTGCCAGCGCGCTGCCGAAGGCGAGGGCGAGGACGATCGCGTGGGCCGCTCGCCGCGACGCCAAGGACGAATGGCGTCCGTCGAAGACCCGGCCGAGATGGAAGTTCCGCCTCACGCGCCCGCCCCGTTCAGCCGCGCCCGCCCCGCTTCAGCTCGGTCAGCACCAGCTTCGCGATGGCCTTGAGCGTGTCGAAGACGCCTTGTCCAGAGACCGCGATGGCCTCGAAATCGGGCACGCCGCCAGGGTTCAACAGCGCCCTCAGCTCTTCGACGGGAGCGATCGCGGGCATGTCGCGCTTGTTGTACTGCACGACGTAGGGGAGCTTATCGAGGCTGTAGCCCTGTTCCGCCAGGTTGGTGCGCAGGTTCTCGATCGACTCGATGTTGGCCTCGGTGCGCGCAATCTGAGAGTCCGCGACGAAGACCACGCCATCCACACCCTTCAGGATCAGCTTACGGCTCGCGTCGTAGAAGACCTGGCCGGGCACCGTGTACAGGTGGAAGCGGGTCTTGAAGCCGCGGATTTCTCCCAGGGCCAGCGGCAGGAAGTCGAAGAAGAGCGTGCGCTCGGTCTCGGTCGCGAGGCTGATCATCTTGCCCTTCGCGTCCGGATTCGTCTTGTTGTAGATGAACTGCAGGTTCGTGGTCTTGCCACAAAGCCCAGGACCGTAGAACACGATCTTGCAGTTGATCTCTCGCGAGAGGTAGTTGATGAACGACATCTATCGGCTCAATCGTTGAAGAGGTTGTCGATGTCGTCGTCGGTGATCTCGGCGAAGGGAGCCTCCCGCTCTGGATCCTCCACCTTGGCCAGGAGCCGCTCGAAGATGCCGTTGAGCTGTTCGCTGGACTTCTTCACACGCAACCGCACGAGCCCCAGGCTCGTCTTGTTGTCGAAGATCACGACCAGGATGACGCGGTTGCCCACCAGCTGGATGTGAATGTTGGCACGCTCGCCTTCGTGGAACTGAGTGGTGAACTCGTTCTCACGTAGGAGCTTCGCGATGCCACCGGTGGCGGCGATGTTACCGGCGGTCAAGGACGCGAGCGAAGTCGTGTCCACGTCTGCGGTGTCACCGGCCGCTGCGATGAGCTGACCATTTTTGTCGATGATGAAAACGACTTCGGCGTTCGCCTCACGAACCAAACGATCAACGATCGCCTGGATCTGATTGAACTCCTCCTCGTACATCACCATCTGCGGGTTCGCCATGAACTCCTCCGACGGATCCTCTCCCGGTCACCGGACCGGCCAGAACAGCGTTGCACGTACCTATCAGATGCCGTGCGGTGGGGTAAAGGGTCTTCCTCGCGCCCGGCCCCTGGGCCCCTCCCTCCGCGGGGCAAGCTCGGGCCCGGTCGCCGCTTCCGTGGACGCCGTATGGCCTGGCGCTCCGAGGATGCTTAGCCTGCTCCCGTGATCCTGCTGCCGCTGCGTGCGCTCGAAAATCTACTCCGCCTGTTGTTCGCGCCGCTGTGGCTCCTGCGACGCCGTTTCGTGCCCCTGCCGGCGCCCTGGGTGCGTCTCGAGCTGAACGGAAGGCTCGCGCTGCTGCCTGCATCCGTGCCCTTCTGGAGGAAGTGGCTGCCCAACGCCTCGCGCTTCGAGCGCGACTCGCTCGAGGAGATCGACGCGCTCCTGCGCCGCCTGGCCCGGGACCGCAGGAGGCGAGGGCTCTTGCTCGAGATCCCGAGGCTGCATGCGGGCTGGGGCAACCTCGCGGCTCTGCGCGCGCAGCTCGTGACCCTGAAGTCGGCGGGCAAGGCGATCGTCGCCCACCTGCCGGAGGGTGGCGGCATGCGCGAGCTGTACCTGGCCTCGGTCGCCGGGCGCGTGATCACGAGCCCCCAGGCGAGCTTCGAGCTGCCGGGCATCGGCGCCACCAGCCGCTATTTGGGCGCCGCCTTCGCCAAGGTGGGACTCAAGGTCGAGCCCTTCGCTCAGGGCCGCTACAAGACCGCGGTCGAGAGCCTCGCCTCGGAGCAGATGAGCGAAAGCCAGCGCGAGCAGCTCGAGGCGCTGCTCGAGGCCTTCGACCTGGAGCTGCGTCGCGCTCTGAGCGAGCGCGAGGCGCTGGACGAGTCGTCCGTGGAGGCCCTGTTCGAGGCGGCGCTGGTGTCGGCGCAGGAGGCGAAGGAGCGCTCGCTGGTGGACGCCCTGGGCTACGAGGACGAGCTGCCCACGCTGCTCGACGCGGACCCGAAGCGCGCGAGCGTCAGTGCTGAACTCTACCTCGAGGTCGCACGAGCGCCGCTCTTCCGGCCACTGCGCCGACGGCGCCACCTGGCCGTGGTCGAGATCCACGGCGCGATCACCCGTGAGGGCCGAGGGGCGAGTCAGGTCCGACTCGTGCGCCAGCTGCGGGCGGCCCGGGCCGACAAGCGCGCCCTCGGCGTCATCCTCGACATCGACTCCCCTGGCGGATCGGCGCTGGCCAGCGATCTGATCCACCGCGAAGTGCTGCGTCTGGCCGAGAAGAAGCCCGTGGTGGCGCTCTTCGGGGCCGTGGCGGCCAGCGGTGGCTACTACGTCGCGGCGCCTGCGCACGCCATCGTCGCGGCGGCCACGACCATCACGGGCTCCATCGGCGTGATCTCCGCGCGCCTGGACGCGAGCGCTCTCCTCGAGCGCCTGGGCGTGCGCAGCCACACCCTGCGCCGGGCGCCCCATTCGGATCTGCTCGACCCGTCGCGGCCCTCGACCGAGGCCGAGCGCGCGCTGATGGATCGCGAGCTCCACGTGGCCTACGAGGGCTTCGTGCGGCGCGTCGCTGACGGACGCGGACTGAGCTTCGATCAGGTGCACGAGCTCGCCCAGGGGCGCGTCTGGTCGGGCGTGGACGCGCACGCCCATGGCCTGGTGGATCATCTGGGCGGACTCGCCGAAGTGCGGCAGGTCTTCGCGGAGCGACTCGGCCTGAGCCTCGAGCGCGTCCGGGCGCTGCGCCTCGTGCGCGCGAAGGCGGGTCGTCATCGTCCGCCCCCCGCGCCCCCGCCCAAGGTCGAGGCGCTGCTGCGGGAGCTGTCGCCCGAGCTGGCCGACCTCTACTCCCTCAGCTCCGGACGAGACCGCGTGCTCTACTACGATCCGGCCCTGCCACGGGTCTCGTGAAGCGTTCGCCGAGGCCGGTGACGCCTGCCTCGACCAGGCATGCCTTTCCAAGCTCGCGGCCGTGGTCTATCGTCGCGCCGACGGAGGTTTTCGGATGAACAGGTATTTCCCAGCAATGCTCCTGGTGGGCGTCGTCTCCTTGGCCCTCGGCTGTGGCGGCGAAGGCTCCAACCTGCACGCCGGCCCCATGCCCACGGGCGGGACCTGGTCGGGGGTGTGGCAGTCTCCGCAGTACGGCGAAATGCACATCTGCCAGACCGGGGCCAACGTCACGGGCGACTACATCAAGAACGAGCGCCACGGCACCCTGCAGGGCACGGTCCAAGGTGACCTCCTGCGCTTCTCGTGGGAGGAGCGCCGCGAGCTCGTTCAAGGGCGCCCCGGCGTCAGCCGCGGACACGGCTACTTCCACTACACCATCGGCCAGGACGGCGATCACTACTTCCAGGGCGAGTGGGGCATCGACGACGCCCACGACGGCGGCGGTCCCTGGAACGGCGTCCGCATGCGCAACGGTCAGCCCACCCGCTGCATGGGCAGCCACGGCGGCGAGCAGACCGACGACTCGAACGCCAACGACGACTCCGACTACAACGACGACTCCAGCGACTCGAGCTCGTCCTCCGGCGGCACCCCGCCCCAGGACGACGCGCTCTCGGGACTCGACGAGTATTGACCTCGTCCGCCAGTCTTGACCTCCTCCAGGCATCGCTGGCTGCGGGTTAGGCGGGGCGCGCCATGTCGCAGCTGAACCCGCTCACCCGCGAGCTGCTCGTCAAGCTCGTGTATTACGGTCCGGGCTTGGGCGGGAAGACCACCTCCCTCGAGCGCGTCCACGCATCCTCACCCCCCGAGACGCGCGGTCAGATCGTCAGCCTCGCGACGCCGGTGGACCGCACGCTCTACTTCGACTTCTTGCCCCTGAGGGCGCCGTCGTTGCGCGGGCACCACGTGCGCCTTCAGCTCTTCACCGTGCCGGGGCAGGTCTACTTCAACGCCACGCGCAAGCTCGTCCTCACCGGAGCCGATGGCGTGGTCTTCGTGGCGGACTCGCAGGCGGAGCGTCAGGACGCGAACCTCGAAAGCCTGGAGAATCTTGCGGCAAACCTGGAGGAACAGGGGCGAACACTCGCGGACATGCCGCTGGTCCTGCAGTACAACAAGCGCGACCTGCCGGGCGTGCTCCCGGTCGCGAGCCTCGACGCTTCGCTCAACGCGCTGGCCGCGCCGGCCATTCCCACCTCCGCCTTGAGCGGCGAGGGCGTGATGGCGGCGCTCGACGCCTTGCTCGGTCTCGCGCTCGACGATCTCGAGCGACGCGGGACCTTCGGACAGGTCTCCCATGCCTCCGAGCCCGTGCGCTTCGCCAAGGCGGAGACCTCGCTGAGTGACGAGCTCGGCCGCCTCAGCCAGCGCATCCTCGGCGTCCCCGAGCCCGCCTTCGAGCCCGCCCTGGCGGACGTCGCGGCGCTGGCCGCGTCCGAGGCGAATCGACCGCAGCCGACCGAACTCCACAGCGAGAGCGCGCCGACCGGTCCGAGCTGGGCGCCGCTCTTCCCAGAGAGCGCGAAGGAGCTCGGCGTCATCGAGGGCGCGATCCGGCAGGGTCGTCTGGCCGACGCCATCCTGCGCATCGAGGCGCTGGCCGTCGAGCTTCTCGTCAGCGTGGGACGCGAGGCCGGGCTCGAGGATCCGGCGTCCGAACCTGCCCTGGCGCTCTCCTTGCTCGGTCTCGATGGCGCGCGCTGGCTCTGGCTGCGGCGACTGACGCGACGCGCCCGTGAGGGCGGTCCCCTCGACGTACGCGACGCGCTGCTGGCCTTTGCGGCGCTGATCGAGCTGCGCAGCGCGAAGCATCGCTCCCTCGGCTGAGGCCGACGGCCGCGATCCTCGACCTGCCGTGTCTGGGAGCCCCTGCATGTCGCAGCTCCCCCGGTCAGAGGCTCAGGGCGCGCGGCACCAATCGCCCGCGAACTGGCTGCGGCTCGGTCGATCCGCGCCCACGCCACGCAGGCTGCGGTAGAGCGCCTGGGCGCCCGGGCAGTTGCCCTGCTGGAGCAACACGCCGACCTTGAAGGACGCGCGCTGGCCGAGCTGCGTGCGCAGCGGGCGAAGCACGCTGTTGCTGCGTCCCACGGCGCGCTGGGCCTCGTTCAGGGCGCGCACGGCGCCGTCGATGTCGTTCTGGCTGATGGCCGACTGGCCCTGCTGGACGAGATCGCGGGCTCGCGCCAGGGCGGCGGCCGAGGGCCCATTCGAGCTCGGGGAGTCGTCCATGGTGGGCGGCGTCTCGGGCGGCGTCTCGGGCGGCGTCGGCACGGCCCGCACACCGGCGTCCACCACCGTGGGTGTGGTCGGCTGCATCGGAGGCGGCGTCGGGATGGTGGGCTGCATCGGCGTGCTGGGCACCATCGGGGCGACCGACGTGCCCGCGCCGAGGTTGGTCGGCGGCAGGTTCGGGGTCGCGCCCGCCACGCTCGGCGTGCGGTTCATGTACCACCAGATGCCCGCGCCACCTGCGCCGCCGAGGACGAAGAGCACCAGCACCAGGCCGATCAAGATCTTGCCGGCGCTGCCCCCGCTCGAGGGAGCCGAGCCCGTGGCGTAATCCATGCTGGCCATGGGCGTCGGCCCCGAGCCGTAGCCGCTGGGCCCCGAGGCATAGCTTCCGGGACCCGAGCCATACACGCCTGGCGCAGGCGTGGGGTTCGCGCCGGTGAAGGGCGCGGGGCCTGTGGGCGGCGGCGTGATGGGCGCCTGCGAGTAGTTCGTGGGCGGGGGCGTCGCGCCGCCGCTGATGCCGCCGCTGGTCGCCATCGTCCACGCGGATTGGGCGTCGCCGATGCCCGTGAACTCTTGCATGAACGCCTGGGCCGTGGGCTGGCGGTGGTCTGGCGACTTGGACAGGGCGCGCATGATCGCGTTCTGCTTGTTGATCGGCAGCGTCGCGCCCGCCGGGTATTGTCCGATGGGCGTGGGTTCGCAGGTCAGGTGCTTGGTCGCCCACTCCCAGGGCGTCTTCGCCGTGAAGGGCAGGCTGCCCGTGACCATCTCGTAGGTCATGGCGCCGAGGGAGTAGATGTCCGAGCGGCGATCGAGCTCCTGGCCGCTGAACTGCTCCGGGCTCATGTAGGGCGGCGTGCCGAGCACCATGCCCTGCTTCGTGAGCTTGGCCTGGGAGTCGTCCTCGGCCTCATTGCGCTTGGCGATGCCGAAGTCGAGCACCTTAACGAAGTCGGTCTGTCCACCGCGCTCGGTCAACAGCACGTTCTCGGGCTTGAGGTCGCGGTGCACGATTCCGTGCTCGTGGGCCTCGTGCAGCGAGCCGCAGATCTGGATGATCAAGCGGTCGGCACGGGTCGGGGCGATGACCCCCTGCTCCTGGAGCACGTGCGCGAGATCCGCGCCCTCGATGTACTCCATGACGATGAAGAGGGTGTGGTCCTCCATCTCGCCGAAGTCGAAGAACTGCACCGTGTTCGGGTGGTGGAGCTCGATCACCGTCTCGCATTCGCGATGGAAGCGCGCGACCAGCTGCGGATCGCTCGACATCTCCGGATGCAAGGTCTTGATCGCCACCTCGCGCGTGGCGTTGCCCATCTTCTGGTTGCCCAGGTAGACGGTGCCCATCCCGCCCTCGCCGAGCACGCGCAGGATGCGGAAGCGTCCGAGCAGGATCTTTCCGATCAAGGGGTCGGCGGCGTCCACCACCTCTTGCTCGACCATGGCGCCACACTTCAAGCAGAAGCGCGCCTCGTCAGCGTTTTGGTGTCCGCAGCGCTCACAGGGTGATGACATGGGAGATGGTCCTGACGCGCGCGCCCTCGTGGCCCGCTGCTCCTTGGACGCCAAGTCTAGTCGCTGCCTTGGAATTCTCAAACTCAGGACTGCCCTCGTCCCGAGAATCCATGGAATCGGCGCGAGTGGAATGCGTTGACCCTGCTCCGACGGCGCGCGTATGATGCTCGTGGTCGCCGTGCCACCCGGATTTCCCGGAGGTCCACCGTCGCCAGGAGGAGTTGAGACATGAAGGGTGAAGTTCGCAATCCTATGACCACATGGCTTCTGGTGATCGTCACGTGCGGCCTCTACGGCTGGTACTGGTGGTACACGATGGCCACGGAGCTCAAGAATTACCTCGGTAAGGAAGAGCTCAACCCCGTGATGGACGTAGGCCTCTGCTTCGTCTGCTTCCTCTACATGTATTACTTGCCGATCAAGTACGGCAAGCTCATCCAGGAAGCGCAGCAGCGCGCCGGCATGGCCAACGCCGAAGATCAGGGCGTGATGTTCTTGCTCATGACCTTCTTCCTCTGCGGCTTCGGTTACTCGAAGATGCAAGAGGAGCTGAACAAGATCTGGGAAGCCCCTGGCGGAGCTCCCGCGACGTTCTGAAGCACGGCGTGAACGCCGCCGACGCGACTGAGAGCACGCCCGGCCTCCACGAGGGGTCGGGCGTCTCCGTATCCAGCGCTCCGAGCGTGTCTGGCGCTCCGAACGCCTCAGACCCTGGCGCTTCCCCGCCGGGCGCGGCCAAGGCGACTGGCAAGGCGACTGGCAAGGCGACTGGCAAGGCGACTGGCAAGGCGACTGGCAAGGCGACTGGCAAGGCGACTGGCAAGGCGACTGGCAAGGCGACTGGCAAGGGCAGGACCGGCCTAGTGTTCGCGGCGCTCTTCCCGCTCCTGCTGCTGGCCGTGATCGCGTGGGTGGACTTCCCCCTCTGCCCCTTTCGCGTCCTGACCGGCGTGGACTGCCCGGGTTGCGGGCTCACGCGCGCGACCGGCGCCATGCTCCAGCTGCACATCGGCGAGATGCTGCGCCTGCACCCCTTGGCGCCGATCTTCGCGCCTCTGGTGATCATCACGCTGGTGCGCGGCGCCGCGCGTAGCCTGGGTCGGCCGCTGCCTCCCTTGCCCTTCCGCGTGCCGGACGCCGTGTGGATCGGCCTGACCGCACTGCTCCTCGGCCTGTGGGCGCTACGCCTCGCGGGCTACCTCGGCGGCGTGCCAGACCCCATCGACTTCTCGCACGGGCTCATCGGCCGCGCCGTAAACCTGGTGTTCTAGAGTGCAGGGCTAGGCCTTGGCCATGGCGTCGACCAAGCGGTCGAGGTCGGCCTTGGCGTGTCGTTCGGTCACGGCGATCAGCAGATCGCGGTCGTGCTCGGGATCGAAGCGGGCGAGGTCGACGCCGGCGTGGATGCCGTGTGCGGCGAGCGCCGCCAACAGAGGTGCGGCCTTGCCGTCGCTCCGGCGCACGACGAACTCGTTGAAGGTCGGCGCCGCGTAGGGCAGCGAGAAGCGCCCCGTCTCGAGCAAGCGCGCCTTCAGGTACTCCGTGCGGCTGAGGCAGACGCGGCCCACGGCCTCGAAGCCCTGTCGGCCCAGCATCGCGGTGCGCATGGTGAAGGCCAGGGCGACGAGCGCGTGGTTGGTGCAGATGTTCGAGGTCGCCCGCGCTCTGCGGATGTGCTGCTCGCGCGTTGACAGGGTCAGGACGAAGCCGCGCTGTCCCTTGGAGTCGACGGTCTCGCCCACCAGGCGGCCGGGCAGCTGGCGCACGAAGTCTTGCCGCGCCGTGAACAGTCCGACTCCGGGGCCGCCGAAGCTGACGCCGGTGGCCAGGGACTGGCCTTCGCCGACCGCGATGTCGGCGCCGAGCTCACCGGGCGGAGCGAGCACGGAGAGCGCGTAGATCTCGGGCGTGACCGTCACCAAGAGGGCGCCCGCCGCGTGGGCGATCTCGGCGGCGAGGCGCAGGTCCTCGATGGCGCCGAAGAAGTTCGGGTACGCGATCATGACGGCCGCGGTCTCGGACGTCACGGCCGCCCGCAGGCTGGCCACGTCGGTGACGCCGCGCGCGTCGAGGGGCATGGCCTGGATGCTCTCGCTGTCCGCCCGGAGGTAGGTCCGCAGCGTCTCGGCGTAGTCGGGGTGGATGCCACCCCCGAGCACGATGCCTTCGCGCTTGGTCACGCGGCGCGCCATCAGAGCGGCCTCGGCCATGGCGCTGGCGCCGTCGTACATCGAGGAGTTGGCCACCTCCATGCCGTAGAGCTGGGAGACCAGGGTCTGGAACTCGAAGGTCGCCTGCAGCGTGCCCTGCGAGAGCTCGGGCTGATAGGGCGTGTAGGCCGTGTAGAACTCGCTGCGCAAGAGCAGCTGATCCACCGCGGGCGGGATGTGGTGGTCGTACATGCCGGCGCCGAGGAAGCTCAGCGTTCTCGCCGCCCCGTTCTGCCCCGCGAGCTCGTCGAGGTGGGCCATCAGGCTCGCCTCGTCCATGGCCTCGGGCAGATCGAGGGTCCGCCCCAGGCGACCGGCCTCGGGGATGGGGGAGAAGAGATCGTCGATGGACGAGACGCCAATGCGCTCGAGCATCGACTGAATCTCCTCTTCGGTATGCGGCAGGTAGCGCATCGGGGATGCTCCTTGGCTCAGCCTTCGAGGCTGCCCAGGTAGTCTTCGTAGGTGCGGGCGTCCATCAAGCGCTCGAATTCGCCCGGCTCGGACGGCCTGACCAGGATCAGCCAGCCCTTGTCGTAGGGGCCTTCGTTGACCAGCTCGGGGCTCTCCTCGAGGTCGGTGTTGACCTCGACCACTTCGCCGCTGACGGGTGCGAAGACCTCGCTCACCGTCTTCACCGACTCGATGTCGCCGAAGCGTTCTTGGACCTGCAGGTCCGAGCCCGTGGGGGGAAGGTCGATCAGGGTGACGTCACCCAGCTGCTCGACTGCGTACGCGGTCACGCCAACCCGGATGAGCTTGCCTTCCGGGCGCGCCCACTCGTGATCCTTCGTGTACCTGAGATCCGTCGGAACCTGAGACATGACTCTCCGCTCACTTCGCCCGCTTGTAGAACGGCGTCTTCACCACCTCGGCTTCGATCGCCTTGCCTCGGATCAGGACCCTCAAGGGCGTCCCTACCTGGCTCATCGCCTTGGGCACATACCCGAGGCCGATGTTCTTCTTCAAGGTCGGAGATGGCGAACCGCTCGTGACGATGCCGATCTCTGCGCCCGCTTCGTCCACGAAGGGGTAGCCGTGGCGGGCGATGCCGCGCCCACGCATCTCGAATCCGACCAGCTTGCGATGCACGCCCTCGGCCTTGATCTTGGCCAGCGCCTGCTTGCCGACGAAGTCGGGGCCGTCGAGCTTCACCACCCACGCGAGGCCTGCCTCGTAGGCATTCGTGGTCTCGTCGATGTCGTTGCCGTACAGGCTGAGGCGCGCCTCGAGGCGCAGCGTGTCGCGGGCTCCGAGGCCCACGGGGGCGATGCCGAACTCCGCGCCGGCGGCCAGCAGAGCGCGCCAGACCTTCACCGCACCCTCGTTCGGGACGCAGATCTCGAAGCCGTCTTCGCCCGTGTAGCCGGTGCGCGCGGCGATCGTCGGCACGCCCGAAAGCTCGCCTCGGAGGATATGGAAGGTGCCGAGGTCCGCGAAGGCTCCGCCTCCGGCAGCGCGCAGCGTCGCCTCGGCCTTGGGACCCTGGAGGGCCATCAGGGAGAGCGAGGCCGAACGATCCTCGAAGGGCACGCCCGCCTCGGCGGCCTTGGCCCCGAAGTAGGTGCTGATCTTCTCCAGGTTGCCCGCGTTGCAGATGACCAGGACCTCTTCATCCCCCAGGCGGTAGATGATCAGGTCGTCGAGGATGGTGCCGCGCTCGTTGGCGCAGACCGTGTAGAGCGCGCGACCCACGGGCATGGCGTGGACCGCGTTGCTCACCAGCGAGTCGACGAAGCCCAGGGCGTTCGGGCCCGTCAGGAAGAGCTCGCCCATGTGCGAGACGTCGAACAGGCCGACGCGTTCGCGCACCGCCGTGTGCTCGGCGACGATGCCTTCGTACTGAACGGGCATCTGATAGCCCGCGAAGGGTACGAGGCGTGCTCCCAGTGAGCGGTGTTGTTCGTAGAGCGCGGTCGAGGCGAGGGAGGAGTCCACGGTGGCCGGACCTTAGCCGCGCCCGATGGCGCCTGCAAGCGTCGTCCTGTGCCCGCTCACGCCGCCTGAAAAGGGCCGATGGAGGGCCCCCACGCGCCCCATGCCAGCGCGCCCGGTGCGAGGAAATGCGCGCAACCGCGCTGAAGTGGCGGCGATAAGTTGCCATGGATTCGCTCCGGCACTTGGTCGAGCTCCGCCACCGTGGAGAGCTCCTTCGCACCCTCGTCCTGCGCGATCGACCGCTCGATCTCGGCAGCGCTCCCTCCTGCGACGTGGTCATCCCCGACGCCGAGCTGCGTCCACGCGCGGCGCTGCTCGAGCCGGGCGCGCTGCACGTCAGCCTGCGTCGCGTGCGCTCGGACGGTCGCCTCTCGTCCGCGCGCGTGCTGTCGACGCGCCCCGTCTCGCTCGGCTTCGGATACCAGCTGCGTCTTCGCGTCGCCGAAGCGGAGCCGCAATGCCTGGACGATGCGTGCACGGACTCCGTGCCCGTGCCGGAGCTGCGCTCCCAATCGCTCGTGCTCTGGATCGGGAAGGGCCCCGAGCGCGTACGTCGGCGTGTGGGCGCGCGGCCGATCAGCGTGGGCAGCGCCGAGGACAACGATCTGGTGCTGCGCGATCGCGCCGTGAGCCGACATCATTGCCGCTTCGAACCGCTGGCGGGCGGATGCCTCGTGCGCGATCTCGAGAGTCGCAACGGGACGTGGCTGGCCGGGCTGCGCGTGGGTGTGGCGCGTGTGCCCGTCGGCTCGCGGCTTCGCCTGGGTCGCACGGAGGTCTGTCTGGAGGCGGAGACGATCGAGCCCGCCGCCGAGCGCATGGTGGCGCGGTCGTCCGTGATGATCGGCACGCTGGCGGAGGCGCGTCGCTTCGCCCAGCTCGAGTGGCCCGTGCTCATCCATGGCGAGACGGGTTCGGGCAAGGAGGGCTTGGCGCGCCTGATCCACGCCGCGGGTCGGGGTGGGCCCCTGGTCGTCGCCAACGCGGGTGGGCTGCCCGATCAGCTGCTCGAGAGCGAGCTCTTCGGCCACGAGAGGGGCGCCTTCACCGGCGCCGAGCGCGTGCACAAGGGCTTCTTCGAGCGCGCGTCGGGCGGGACGCTCTTCCTCGACGAGGTGGGCGAGCTCTCCCTGCGCTCGCAGGCCCAGCTGCTGCGCGTGCTCGAGACCTGGCACGTCTGTCGCGTCGGGGGTGAGACGGAGATCCCCGTGGACGTGCGCCTCGTCTGCGCCACCCATCGCGATCTGCGCGCGCTGGTCGAAGCGGGCTCGTTTCGCATGGATCTCTACTACCGGATCGCGCGGCTCGTGCTCGAGGTGCCGCCGCTGCGCACGCGTTCGAAGGACGTTGTCGCGCTGGCGGAGCATTTCCTCGAGCAGCTGCGCCCGGAGCTGGGACCGCGCCGACTCGGTCGAGACGTGGTGCCCCTGCTCCTGCACCACGGGTGGCCGGGCAACGTGCGCGAGCTGCGCAACGTCATCTGCGTCGCCGCCACACGCTGCTCCGACGGTGTGGTCGACGCGGACGCGCTCCTGCCCCTCTTGAGCCGCGCGCCGGGCCAGGACGCGACGGAGCTCGGCTACACGCACGTCGCCGAGATCGTCGCGTCCTACGACGGCAACGTCTCGGCCGCGGCGCGCGCCCTGGGCATCCCCCGCTCGACGCTCCGTGGACGTCTCCGACTCGCTGCCGAGCTCGCCATCGACGCCAGCGACGGACGTCCGCGGGGTCCTGGTCTCGCGCGGGCCGAGGACGCGCCGGGTGATCAGCGAATGACGAGGCCGGCGTAGCCCACGACGCGGTCGTTGTCTCCCGACACGTCGCCGGAGTTGGCGTAGCGCACGAGCTCGGCGCTGTGGGCGCCCAGCGCCTTGGCCGCGCACAGGGCGATGGTGGTGGGGATGAAGCCGCACATGGTCAGGCCCTCGCGCGTCACCGTCTCGTACAGACCCTCCGGGTCGAGCCCCACGACGTGCTCGAGGGCGTGATGGTCCAGTTTACGCGCCTGCTCCGCGCCGATGTAGTGGCTCATGTCCGTCGAGGCCACGAGCAGCACCTCGCGGCCATGGCTCTCGACCACGTCCGCGATGGCCATGCCGATGCGCGCGCACGAGGCGTAGCTCATGCTCGCGAGGCAGATGGGCACAATGCGCACCGTCGGGTTCTTGCGCACGAGGAAGGGCAGCTGAACCTCGATGCTGTGCTCGAGGGTGTGGGCTCGGGGATCGTCCGTGAGCAGGCCGTTGCCGCGGATCTCCTCCGCGACGGACGCGTCGATGGGCAGGCTCGCGCCCGGGATTCGGAAGTTGCCGCGGGTGACGATGGCCGCGCGCGACCCGAGGCCCGTGTGGTTGGGGCCCAAAACGACGACGGTGGAGGGCACGCGCACGCGCGCGTAGGCAGCGCCCGCGACGGCGCCGCTGTACATGTAGCCGGCGTGGGGGGCCACGACCATCAGGGCGTCCGACTCCTCCGCGCCGTCCGCGGCGAGCAAGGCGTCGACCTCCGCGTAGAGCGGAGCCGCGTCGGCGGGATAGAAGCGACCGGCGACGGCCGGCATGCGATCGAGGTCGAGCATGGCGAGAGGCTAACCTCCGGGGGCGCCATTTCGAGACGATTTTTTGCGCAGCCTTCGCAGCTCGCGGCGCGTCCGTCTCAGTGGCGCCGGCCCAGGATGCGGGCGAGCGCGTCGCGATCCCGTCGGCGCCGCAGGTCGAGCAGATCCGCCGCCACCGTGCGTACCTTGCCCAACGCGGCCGTCTTGCTCACGCCCGCGCGTCGGGGTCGACAGGGCACCTCGACCACGGTGTGCGGGAGGCCGGCGGCGTGCACGCGCAGCGGCAGCTCGAAGTTCAGGAAGAAGCTGTCGGGCGTGAGCTGGCGCGGATCCACCAGCGAGCGCGGCACGAGGTAGGGGCCGTCGCTGTCCGGCAGATCGTGATGCAAGAGCAGGATGAGAGAGCGCACGCCCAGCGACAGCACCTTGCGCAGCAAGCCGTCGCGGCGGCTGGTGTAGACGGAGAAGACGATGTCGACCCCAGCCTCTCGAGCGCCCTCTCGCAGCGCGCCGATGGCCTCTGGCGGGACCTGACCGTCGGCGGGCAGGAAGGTGAGCAGCTCGCCCGAGGCCACGGCGGCGCCGCTCTTGATGCCAGCGCCCATGCCGCGGTTCTTCTCATGCCGGACGAAGCGCGCGCGCCTGCCGCTCAGCGACTCACGGGCGCGGTCCAGGGTCGCGTCTCTCGATCCGTCGTCCACGAACACGATCTCGGCGCCGGGCTCGTGTCGGTCGAGCCATTGGCAGAGCTCGAGCAGCACGGGCCCGACGTTCTCTTGCTCCTCGTAGGCCAGCACGAGGACGCTGAGCTCCGCGCCCCGGAGGTTCGTCATTCGGGCCGCTCCCTGAGTACGCGCGCGGGCACGCCGGCGACGATGGCGTAGGCCGGCACGTCCTCCGCGACCACGGCGCCCGCGCCCACTTGCGCGCCACGTCCAACGCGCACCCCGGGCAGCAGGATGGAGCCCACGCCCAGGTCGGCGTCGTCCTCGACCACCACGGCGGCGAAGGTCAGCGGCGCGTGCAGGATGGGCACGCTGCGTCCCGCCTCGCGATGCACGCTGGTCAGGATGCGCACGCCGGGACCGACGCCCACGTTGCGCCCGAGGGTGATGCCGCCGGCCGAATGCAGGAAGCACTGCTGGCCGATCCATGTGCCGTCGCCGATCACCAGATCACCTGCGTGGTAGCCCTTCAGGATCGTGTCGTGGCCCACGTAGACATCGGCACCCAGATGCACGCGCTCCGGATGGAAGATGCGCACGCCCTCTTCGAAGACGCAGCCGTCACCGCAGGAGGCCAGATCCTCGAGCATGAAACGTCCTGTGCCATGACTCGTGCGACGCATGGGCGGATGCTATCACGCGCCCTCGCCGTGGGGAGCGAGGTGCAGCAGGCCTCCGATGCTCGCGAGCCCGATCTGGACGGCGAGCATGCCCAACGAAGCGGCCGTGGCGGCGTCCGCGCTCACGCCCGCGAGTCCCAGCAGCACCACGAAGGCGGCCTCCCGCGCGCCCAGGCCGGCGAGCGTGGGCGCGTAGGTCGCGGCCATGGCCAGAGGCACGAGCACCATCACGTCCCAGCTCGACACCGACGGCGCGATGGAGTGGAGCAGCAGCGCGCCGCTCAGCGCCACGAGGGAGTGCGTCATGAGCGAGAGCAGGACGACCGGCACCAACCTGGCGGGGCGACTGAGCTTGGGCAGCCCACGCAGGAGCGCGCCCAGGCGGCCGGGCAAGACCTTGCCCAACGCGCGCGCGGAGAGCGCGCAGGCGAAAGCCACACCTCCCAGGGCCACACCCACGAGGCCGAACATCATGCCCTCACCCGTTCCCCCCACGGGGTGAATCGTCTGTAGCAGGCCGGCCACCAGGAACAGCCCCGCGAGCCCGAAGACGCGCTCGAGCGCCACGACCAGCCACGCGCCACCGCGATGCTCGAAGGCATCTCGGGTGACGTGGGCACGCAGCAGATCACCGCCGACGTTCGCGGGCAGGAAGGTGTTGTAGAAGGCGCCCTCGAGGTGCAGACGCGCCAGCCTCGAGGTGGGGGGCAGAGTCGTGGCGCCGAAGGCCAGGAAGAGCTGGCGCCAGCGCACGGCGCCTACGCCGAAGTTGAGCAGCCCGAGCAAGAGCGCGCCGCCGAGGGCGAGGCCCGAGAGGCGGGTCAGGGCAGCGCGCAGGGCGTCCAGGCTCAGCGGCGTCAGCGCCGTGAAGAGCGCCAACGCCAGCAGTGTCGCGACCACGCGCAACCACAGCTTCTGGCGCGCGCTCATTCGCCGCTTCCGTCCGAGCTCGGCGCGGGCGGGTGGTCGAGCTGCTCGCGCAGGTCGTCGCCTTCGGCGCGCAGCGCGGGCGCCGCGGTCTCGAAGGCCTCGAGTGCGGCCCGCGCCTCGGGGATGGCCCCCCGCGCCCACTCGAAGACCGCGAACTGCAACAGAGAGCGCGCGTCGCCGTGTTGCTCGCCCCACTCGAGAAGCTGCAGCGCCTGCACCGGATCCCCCGCGACCAGCACGGAGGTGGCCGCCTCGCGCACGGCGTCGCCTGCGCTGGGCAGCATGGCCGTGGGGTCGCGGATCACGGGTGGGGCGGACATGCGCGGTGCTCCCAGGTGGTCGACGATCGCGCGCATGCGCTCGGGCAAGGAGGTGAGGGCGCGTCGGTAGGCGACGCCAGCAGGCTCCGGCAGGCGGCGAGCCAGGAGCCTGCGTGCGCGGGTCAGGGCCTCCTGGCGCAGCACGCCCGCGACGACGTCCGCGTCCGAGGCCGAGGCAGCCGCCGCCTCGCGTCCGAGCTCGGGCTCCAGGCGCTCGGCGAAGCAGCTCGTCCAGCGTGGGGTCGGGGCCTCGTCCGCGCTCGCGGCGATCGCGAGGTACGGACCCGCCACCGCGCCGCGCTCGGCCAAGGGCCCGTCGTCCTCGCTGACGACAGCCACCTGTCCGGCCGCCCGCACCACGGCGCCGTTCACCCAGGCGTCTCGCGGGTCTCTGGCCCGCCCACGCACCGGGAGCCCGTCGAAGAGCGGGTGGGATCGCAGGCTGCGCCAATGCCAGCTCGAGGTCGCGAGGCCTTCGATCAAGAGCGCCACGTCCGGTCGCGCGCCGTCGGCAGCGCGCGCCAGCATGAAGGCCGAGCCGGCGAAGTCGTGGCGCAGCACGACCAGGGCCCGCGGCGGGGGCACGTCCGTGAGCTCTCCTGCCAGCGTCTCCAGGGCCGGGTCATCCGCGCGTCCGCTGCTCTCGAGATCCGCGCGCAGCACGGGCACGGCCAAGAAGGAGAGCAAGGCGAGACCCAGCACGCTCTCGCGATAGCGCGTGAGCGGGAGCCCCGCGAGCGTGGCCGCGCCCACGGCGATCAGCGCCGCGACAGCGGGCGCGTCGTAGGCGACGTTGTCCGGGTTCGCGATCTGGAGCGCCTGCAGCAGGCCGGCGGAGGCGGCGGCCACGGGCAGGAGCACCAGGGCCCAGGTCTCTCGCGGTGTGTCGCGCCGACCCGTCAGGGCGATGGCGAGGAGCAGCGCGGCGCCTGTGATGGCGGCGGGGCCGGCGACAGAGAGCATGTAGCCCACTACCTCGAGGCGTTGCGCGTCGCCGCTACCGAGGTTGCCTCGGTAGGCCGCCGCGCTCACGTAGCTCAGGAAACCGGACAGGGTGGTGGGATCACCCCAGAGGGTGGCGCCGGCCCACGCCCGCAGCGGGAGGTAGACGTAGCACGAGAGGCCGAACAGGAAGGCCACCGTGGCCCAGAGCAGGCCGCGCGCGTGGGGCAGGGCCTGGCGACGCAGCGCCAGCAGGAACACCGCGCCCACGGCCACCGCGGCCAGGGCGTGGGGCGGGTGAACGGCGGCGGCCAGCCCTGCCCAGAGCGCCGCCTCGCGCAGAGCCCGACGCGATCCGTCGATCCACGCCAGCATGCGCTCGAGGGAGGCCACGAAGAGCAGCAGCCCCAGGCCGTAGACCTCGACGCGGCTCGCCTGTCGCCACATCGGCGCCGCGAGCAGGCAGGAGATGCCGGCGACGTGCGCGGCGAGCTCGCTCATGAAGTGGCCTTTTGTGTTCCAGCGCAGGGCGAAGACGCGGCGTGTCGTCTGCACCATCAGCCAGGCCGCGCCCAGCTCCCCCAGGGCGCTCAGCCAGGCTACGCGCAGGGTCATGCTGCCCAGAGGCACGAGGCTGACGGCGTAGCCCAGGAGCGCATGGAGAGGTTGGCCGGGCGGATGGGAGCCACCGAGCGTCACGGCGGCCGCGACCAGCTCACCCGCATCCCAGACCCCGGGACCGGACTGCGTTCGCCACAAGAGCCAGCCCGCGGCGAGCACGAGCCACGGCCAGGCGGGCCAGGGGCCGGAGCCCTCGGCCGCTGTCGCGTCGTTCATGGCAGTGTGATGCGCTGACGAGTCGTCTGGCCGGGGCTGATGTCCACCGTGACGTTGCGCGTCACGTTCAGCTCCGGGTTCACACACGAGACGTGGTGACGACCCGAGGGCAGGCTGCGGTTCACGATCGGCGTCTGCCCCACGCGATGGCCGTCGATGGACACGTTGCACCAAGGCCGTGCGTCGAAGGTCAGCGCGCCGGGCCCGCTGGGCGCCGTGTTCATGCTGGGCGGGGGCCCGTCGTGCACGGGCGCGCGCTCCATCGTGATGGACAGCTCCGTGACCTCTCCGCCGGGCAAGATGACGCTGCGCTCGATGCGACGGAAGCCCGTCTTGGTGAGCACCAGGCGATAGGTGCGCGCCGGCACGCGGATCTCGAAGGGGCTGCCCTCTTCGTGACGTTCTCCGCCCAGCTCGAGGTGTGCGATCGCCGGATCGGTCACGAGGTGAAGGATGGCTTCGTCGGGGCCGAGGGGCGCGCGCTCGAGCTCGTGGGCCTGCTCCGCGACCTGACCCGCCGTGAGCCTGATGGGGAAGGTCTTGGTGACGTACCCGTCGAGGGCCAGCGCTACCTGATGCTCCTCTCCAGGCACGATCTCGGGAACCGTCGCGGGGGTCGTGAGCTGCGTGTCCTGTCCGTCGAGCAGGATGTGTGCGCCCGGCGGGACGCTGCGCAGCTGCAGGACGCCGTAGGACGCGGCCGTCGGTCGCTCGAGGGTCAGGCTCGCCGCGGCGTGGGGCGTGGCCTGGGTCAGCTGGATCGTCTGCGTGGTCGGCACGAAGCCGTCGGCCGTGACCTTCAGCTCGTAGCGCCCGAGCGGCAGGTGACTGAGGCTGGCGGGCGTGCGTTCGCTGCGCCGGTTTCCATCCAACCAGATGGCCGCGCCGGGCGGCGTCGAGCTCACCTGGATCACGCCCGGGCCGACGCGCGCGGCGATGGGCTTGGGCCGCGTCAGCAGGTAGCCCGCCACGCCCAGGGCGCTCAGCGCTGCGACCAGGGCGATCACCCAGGGGATGCGACTCGCGGGCTTGGTGCGGATGCCCGTGCCGGTCAGGCTGAGGCGCTCCTCCTCGGCGATCTGTTCGGCGATCACCTCGGCCAGCTCGCGGCCCTCCTGCAGCATGCGCTTCTGCTGGGCGAGCTTCTCCTTGAACAGATCCTGCATCCACTCGCCGAGGGAGAGGGTGCTGACGGCCAGCTGCTCGTCGCGGATGTAGGCCTCGAGATCCGACTGCATGTCGCGCGCGGAGGCGTAGCGCTCGTTCGGATTGCGCTCGAGGGACTTGAGGATGATGCGCTCGAGCCGCAGCGAGAGGTTCGGGTTGATGTCGCGCGGGGCCGGGTAGGGCCCATCGACGATCTTCTTGAGCGTCTCGAACTCGCTCGCGCCGCGGAACAGTCGCTTGCCCGTGCACAGCTCGAAGAGCATCACGCCCAGGGAGAAGATGTCGCTGCGGGCGTCGAGCTCGAGGCCCTGCGCCTGCTCCGGGCTCATGTAGGGCACCTTGCCCTTGAGCTGACCGGCCTTGGTGTCTTCCACGCCCTGGCCGGCCTTGGCGATGCCGAAGTCCACCAGCTTCACGTCACCCGTGAAGGTGACGAGCGCGTTCTGCGGGCTGACGTCGCGGTGCACGATGTGCATCGGCTCGCCGTTCATGTCGCGACGCTCGTGCGCGTACGCCAGGCCCTTGGCGCAGCCAAGCACGATGGCCAGCGTGTGCTCGAGCGGGAAGGAGCGCACGCCCTTGATCTTCATCTGGCGCACGATGGAGCGCAGGTCCTCGCCGTGGACGTGCTCCATGGCGATGTAGTAGCGATCCTCCGACACGCCCACGTCGTAGATGTGGGCGATGTTCGGGTGGCTGAGCGTGGCCGCGATGCGGGCCTCGCTGAGCAGCATCTGGATAAACTCCTCGTCCTTCGCGAGCTTCGGCAGGATGCGCTTGACGACGATCAGCTTCTCGAAGCCGGCCATCGACTTCTGCAGCGCGAGGAAGAGCTCGGCCATGCCCCCGAGGGCGATACGGCGGATCAGCGTGTACTTCCCGAAGCGCTTCGGCATCTCCTCTTCAGGAACGGCGTCGGCGGGGATCGGGGGCGGCGGAGGGGTCGCCGTTGCGTTGGCCTGCGGCAAATGTGGCTCGGGGTGAGGCTTCGAGGGATGATTCAGGAAGAATTCCGCCGCAGTATGGCACGATTCGCCGGGCGTGTGTCAACGGAGGTCCTGCTCGCAGGATGGTCGCGGCCGTACGCTACGGCGACAGCTCGCGCTCGACGCGCTCGGGGGTGAGCTCTTCCGACGTCAGGCGCAGGTTCACGCCGGGCTCGCCGCGGAACCATGTGCGCTGATGCCGGGCGTAGCGTCGCGTGGCCGAGACCACGTGCATGCGCGTCTCCTCGATCGGCTCCCCGCGCTCGAGGTGAGTCACGATCTCGCGGTAGCCGACGGCGCCGAGGGCGCGCGTCGTGGGGCCGTGGCGCGCGAGCAGCTCCCGCACCTCCTCGACCCAGCCCGCCTCGAGCATCTGATTGGCGCGCGCTTCGATGCGCGCCGAGAGCTCGTCTCGCGGCAAATCCACCACGCAGAACAGAGCCTGGTAGCGATCGGCGCCCAGGGCGTGTTGGCGTCTCAGCTCCCCGAGGGGCACGCCCGTCTGCTCGTTCACCTCGAGCGCACGCACGATGCGCAGCGCGTCGTTCGCGTGCACCTTCCCCGCGGCCAGGGGATCGATCTCGCTCAGGCGCGCGTGCAGCGCGGGGGAGCCCAGGGAGCGCACCTCTTCCTCGAGCCGAGCCCGCAGGGCGCGGTCGACGGGGGGCAACTCGACCAGGCCGCGCAGCAGCGCGCGGACCCACAAGCCGGTGCCGCCGACCACGATCGGCAGCCGGCCGCGGGCCACGATTCTTGCGATCGAAGCGTCGGCCAGATCCGCGAAGCGCTGCGCGTCGATCTCCTCCTCGGGATCGAGCACGTCGATCAGGTGATGGGGCACGCCTCCGAGCTCTGCTGCGGTCGGTTTGGCCGAGCCCAGGTCGAAGCCGCGATAGACCTGCACGCTGTCCGCGCCCACGAGCTCACCACCGAGCGCGCGCGCGAGCCTCAAGCCCGCAACCGTCTTGCCGGTGGCTGTGGGCCCGGCGATGACCACGATGCGCGCGCCGAGGCTCGCTGAAGTCAGCTGTTCGAGCGTCGTCATCGGCCCAGGCGGTGGCCGAGCTCGCGCCAGCCGAGTCGGTGGATCACGGGTCGACCGTGCGGACAATGCCCCGCGAATTCGGGGATCGCGTCGAGCGCCATCAGCAGCGCGCGACCCTCCTCGGGTGAGAGCGCGTCGCCGCCGCGGATCGCGCCATGACAAGCCATGGTCGCGAGCGCCGTGTCGATGGCGTCACCGAAGGCGCGCCCGCCTTCGAGGCTGAGCTCGTCCAGCACGTCCCGCAGCAAGCGCTCGGGCGCCGCGCGCTTCACCAGGGTCGGGACGCTGTGGATCGCGGCCGTGTGGGCGCCGAGCAGACTGACCTCGAGGCCCAAGGCGAGCAGCTCATCGGATCGCTCCGAGATCAGCGCCGCCTCCTGCGCCGCCAACTCCACCCGCTCCGGGAAGAGCAGTCGTTGGGTGGTGACGCGTCGAGCCGCGTAGGCCTCGCGCAGGCCGTGGTAGCGCACGCGCTCGTCGGCGGCGTGTTGGTCGAGCAGGTAGAGCCCGTCCTGACCTTCGCACACCAGGTACAGGCGCTGGGCCTGGCCCAGGAGGTGCAGCGAGCCGAAGAAGGAGGGGGCCGCGAGCAGCGCGGGGGCGCTCGAGTCCACGGCCTCCGCGCCGTCGAGCTCAGCCGTGGGCCCGCCAGCTGAAGTGTAGGTCGCCCGACCGTCGCGCACTTCGCCCTGCGGCGCCCAGGCGTCGGGCTCGGAGCGCACCTCTTCGATCGTCGACGCGGGCGCGATCGCGGGAGGGGTCCTGAGCGCTCCGGCCAGGCGGCCTTGCCAGAAGTCCGGCGCCCGTGGGGAGTCGGCCCCACCATGACCTCGTCCCCAGGCCACGGTCCCGAGGGCGCGCGCGAGCCCACGCGTGAGCTCGTCGAGCACGCCCTTGCCGCCCGCGAAGCGCACTTCCGTCTTCTGCGGATGCACGTTCACGTCGATCTCGCTGGGGTCGATGTGAAGATGGACCACGCCCTTCGGGTAGCGTCCGGGCGGCATCACCGAGCCGTAGGCGAAGGCCACCGCGGCGGCGAGACGTCGATCGCGCACGGCCCGACCGTTGACGAAGAGGTAGAGCGAAAGCGCGCCCGTGCGGGCCTCCTCCGGCGCGCCGAGGCAGGCCTCGACCGTGAGCCCGCTGCGCTCGAAGCGGAGCTCCGTGAGGTTGGGCATGTGAAGGGCTTCGCGTGCTCGCTCGAGCAGGCTCGCGGCGGGCGCGAAGTGCAGCCTGCGCCGCTGATTGCTCAGCAGGCTGAAGGCGACGTCGGGTCGGCCCAGAGCCGCGCGTACGCACACGTCCTGCACATGGGCGGTCTCGGTCTGACGCGCCTTCAGGAACTTGCGCCTCGCGGGCACGTTGTAGAAGAGATCGCGCAGCTCGACGGTCGTGCCCTCGGGGGCGCCGCTCGCACGCAGCTGCGCCTCGCCACCACCCTCGATGCGCAGACGGGTCCCGGCGACGTCCTCCCGCCGGCGTGTGGTCAGCGTGAAGCGCGAGACCGAGGCCATGGAGGGCAGGGCTTCGCCGCGAAAGCCCAGGCTGGCCACGCGTTCGAGATCCTCCAGCGTGCGGATCTTGCTCGTGGCGTGCCGCAGCACCGCGAGCTGGGCGTCCTCGGCGGACATGCCCGCGCCGTCGTCCACCACCCTCAGGGCCTCGCGCCCGCCGTCCTCGACCTCGACGCTGATGCGCCCCGCGCCCGCGTCCAGGGCGTTGTCCAGCAGCTCGCGCACCGCGCTGGCCGGCCGTTCCACCACTTCTCCCGCGGCGATCTGGTCCACCAGCGCGTCGTCGAGGATGCGTATCTGCGCGGGCACGCCCCTCGCTACCAGACGCCCCGCTGGGGTGCAACGCAGGTGAGCCGGATCGAAGACTCTGTGGTCGGGCGTTCTCACATGCCGCAACCCATTGAAGTTCCATGGAAAATCGACCCGGATCCGGCCCCGCACACCGTTGACCCTCCCAAGGCCCGATGCTACCGTGGGTCCAGCTTTTGTGACCGCCGCTCTCGCCATCAAGCTATGCCCGGCCTGTCGGGAGACCTACGCCGGGGGCGAGGTCTTCTGTCCCGTGGACGCGACGCGTTTGATCACGCCGTCCCAGGTCAGCAGCGCGCACAGCGATCCCACCGATCCCTTGGTCGGTACGATCTTGGCGGGCCGCTATCGCGTGCAGCGGCGCATCGGCGAAGGCGGCATGGGCCTGGTGTACGAAGCCGAGCACACCGGCATCGAGAAGCGCGTGGCCATCAAGGTGCTGCGCGACGACTTCTCCAAGCGACCCGAGGTGGTCGAGCGCTTCCAGCTCGAGGCCAAGAGCGCGTCGAAGATCGGCAACGCTCACATCATCGACATCTCCGACTTCGGCGAGACGCCGTCGGGCGCGAGCTACTTCGTGATGGAGTACCTCGACGGGCAGGACCTCGCGGACTTGCTCGCGGTCGAGAGCACGCTGCCGGCGGCGCGCGCCGTGGGCCTGGTGCAGCAGTGTTGCCGAGCGCTCGGCGCCGCTCAACGCAAGGGCGTCGTACATCGCGACATGAAGCCCGAGAACATCTTCCTGACCACGCGCGACGAGGTCCCCGACTTCGTCACCATCGTCGACTTCGGCATCGCGAAGATGAACGACATCGAGACCGAGGGCGCGCCCGGTCGCAAGCTGACCAAGACGGGCATGATCTTCGGCACGCCCGAGTACATGTCGCCCGAGCAGGCGGCCGGGAAGCCCGCGGATGGTCGCGTCGACATCTACGCCCTGGGCGTGATCCTCTACGAATGCCTGGCCGGTCGCACTCCCTTCGTCGGCGACAGCTTCATGGGCATCCTCACGCAGCACATGTTCGAAGAGGTTCCGTCGCTGCACGAGGTGAACCCCAACGTCGTCGTCAGTCCCGAGCTCGAGATGGTCATCCTCCGGGCGCTCGCGAAGGATCCCGACGAACGCTACAGCTCGATGGAGGCGCTGTCGGAGGCGCTCGACGCGGCCATGCAGGGACGCGTCGCCGAGCCGACCCTCACGGGCTTCCGCTCCGGCGCCAGCCCCGCGGCCCGTGGCGCGCGATCCGTCGCGCCCGAGGTGGCCGACGAATTCCAGCTCGAACCGCGGCGCTCGCGGCGCGGCATCTGGCTCGCCATCGGAGTTGGCGTGATCGTGTTGGTCGGTGTGCTCGGATTCGGCCTCAGTCGCCCGCCGACTCCGCCCGCCGACGACAGCGGGGGTCCGATGACGGATCCGAATTGGCATCCCGAGAGCGCGGGTCCGCCGAACGCCGGGCCCACGCCGCCCTCGCCGGATGGACCCACCGTGCCGGGCACAGTGAACCCGGGCACAGTGAACCCGGGCACAGTGAACCCGACCGCAGTGGCCCCGACCGCAGGGGCCGCAGGCACTCCCGCGGATCCAGGCAATGCGGCCACGGCGAACGCGCCGACCGCAGGGTCGGCCGCTGGTGAGCCTGGCGCGGACGTCCACGCCGATGCGCCCGCGGTCGCAGGCGATCCCAGCGTCCACGGGGCGGCCACGCCCGAGTCCGTCAGCGTTCGCGTCACCAGCCGGCCGGCGGGCGCGCAGATCACGGTCGATGGGGGG
>Ga0210044_10002217_pt1 | contig 29135 bp, 19 predicted proteins | sample CryGey13umfilter_2_FD_183959 | JGI IMG/M metagenome (GOLD analysis project Ga0210044, IMG submission 183959) | Groundwater microbial communities from aquifer in Utah, USA - Crystal Geyser 4/9/14 3 um filter (SPAdes) (version 2) | ecosystem: Environmental > Aquatic > Deep subsurface >... | reverse complement strand
GGACGAGCCGACCTTTGCCTTCAGCGTTTCCGCCGACGTGACCGACACCGCCGGCGAGACCCGCTCAGCCCAGCGGGCAACCAACGTGGGCTACACCGCCCTGCGCGCCTCCATGTCGGCCGCCGAATGGCTAACGAGCGAGAAGTCGGTGGAGATCACCGTCGCCACGACCACCTTGGACGGCGAGGGGCAGGGGGCGGACTGTGCGTTGAAGATCCATCGCCTCAAGCAGCCCGCTAAGGCGCAGCGGGCGAGCCTGACTGGCTATCAGCCCTACCCGGTCCGGCGCGGTCGGCGGGTCGCGGACGAGGCGCCCAAGCCCGATCCCGCCAACCCCAACTCCTGGGAACTGGGCGAGGTGGTGGCGCAAGACGGCTTCAACACAGACGCCGCCGGCAAGGCAACGCGGACCTACCAGCTCCCGCCTGGCCCGTATCGCGCGCTGCTCACCACGCAGGACCGGTTCGGCAAGGAGGTCACGGCCTTGCTGCCGCTAACGGTCCTCGACCCGAAGGGGAAGACACTGCCGCTGAAAGTCCCGAACTTGGTGGCGGCGCCCAAGTGGTCGCTGGAGCCGGGCGAGGACTTCGTGGCTCTCTGGGGCACCGGCTACGACGAAGGCCGGGCGTTCATCGAGATCGAGCACCGGGGCAAGCTTGTCCAGGCGTTTTGGACCGAGCCCGGCGCCACGCAACAGACGGTCAGACAGACGGTGACGGAGGCCATGCGCGGCGGGTTCACCGTCCGCACGACCATGGTCCGCGAGAACCGCGCCTACCTCACCGCGCGACAGGTAGGCGTTCCGTGGAGCAACAAGCAGCTCTCAGTAGCCTGGGAGCACTTCGTCTCGAAGCTGGAGCCCGGTCAGAAGGAGACCTGGACCGCCGTCGTCACCGGCCCCGACGCCAAGAAGGCTGTGACCGAGATGGTGGCGGCGCTCTACGACAAGTCCTTGGACGCCTACCTGCCGCACTACTGGACAGGCGGTTTCGGTGTGTTCCGGTACGACTCCTCAAGCCTGACCTCCCAGTTCGAGAACGTGGTCAAGCAACTCCGGCACCTGCACGGCAACTGGTTCACAGACTACCGCGACGCGCACATGGTCTACCGCTCATTCCCGGAGGAGATCATGGCCAACCTCTGGGGGTACCAGTACTTCGGCGGGTATCCGGACGGCAAGGCGCACGGCTTGCTTCCTGGGATGGCAGGGCCACCAGGCAAGGACGGCGCGGCAGGACCAAGAGGGGACAAGGGCGAAGTCCACGACATGGAGGCCCGCGTTGGTGGAGAGCGGTCCAGCATGAGAGCAATGGAGGCACCCGCAGCAACGGCCGCGACCGTCGCACCCGTCACGCCCGCCCAGACCCCCGACCTCAGCCAGGTCTCCGCCCGGAAGAACCTCAACGAAACGGCGTTCTTCTTCCCGCATCTGGTGTCCGACGCCGAGGGGAAGGTGAAGCTGGAGTTCACCATGCCCGAGGCGTTGACGCAATGGAAGTTCCTCGGCTTCGCCCATGATCGCGACCTGCGGGCGGGTCTGCTGACGGGCGACGTGGTGACAGCCAAGGACCTGATGGTCCAGCCCAACCCGCCGCGGTTCCTCCGCGAAGGGGATGTGCTGGAGTTCACCGTGAAGGTCACCAACCAGTCGGCGACGGCGCAAAAGGGCACGGTGCGGCTGACGCTTGCCGACGCCCGCACGGCGAAGCCCGTCGACGCTGCGCTGGGCAACGCGAAGACCGACCAACCGTTCGACATCCCGTCGAAGGAGTCCCGCAGCTTTGCCTGGAAGCTGACCGTGCCGGACGGGCAGGGACCGCTCCTCTACAAGGCAGTCGGCTCTACCGGTCGCGTCTCCGACGGCGAAGAAGCGATGCTGCCGGTCCTCTCGCGGCGGATCCTGGTGACGGAGTCGCTGCCATTGCCCATTCGCGGTCCGCAGACGAAAGACTTCCAGTTTGCCAAGCTGCTCGACTCGGGCAAGTCAAAGACGCTCCAGCACCAATCGCTCACCGTGCAGACGGTCTCCAACCCGTCGTGGTACGCGCTGATGGCGCTGCCGTACCTGATGGAGTACCCCTACGAATGCAGCGAACAGGTCTTCAACCGGCTGTACGCCAACGCCCTGGCGCGGCATATCGCCCAGAGCGACCCAAAGATCCGGCGCGTGTTCGACACGTGGAAGACCGCCGGCGGCGACACCCTTGACAGCCCGCTTGAGAAGAACCAGGACCTCAAAGCGGTGCTGCTCGAAGAGACGCCCTGGCTCCGACAGGCGCAGAAGGAGAGCGAAGCCCGCAAGAATGTCGGCATCCTCTTCGACAACAACCGGCTCAACGACGAGACGGACCGCACGCTGCGCAAGCTGGCCGAAATGCAGCTCCCCGACGGCGCCTGGCCGTGGTTCCCCGGCGGACGCGGCAATAACTACATCACGCTCTACATCACCACCGGCTTCGGCCGGATGCGGCATCTGGGCGTGAAGGTCGACATCGCGCCTGCCGTGAGATCGTTGAACCGCCTTGACGCCTGGATCGACAGGATCTACCGCGGCATCTCGCTCAAGCATCGAGACGAGAACCACCTCACGCCGACGATCGCGCTCTACCTCTACGGTCGCAGCTTCTTCCTGGAAGATCAGAAGATCGCTCCCCGGCACAAGGAGGCGGTCGACTACTTCCTCGGGCAGGCGCGGAAGTACTGGCTACAGTTGGCCAACCGCCAATCGCAGGCGCATCTGGCCATCGCCTTGAAGCGGTTCGGCGACAAAGATACCCCGCCGCTCATCATGCGGTCGATCCGCGAGCGTTCCGTGTCGAACGAGGAACTGGGCATGTTCTGGCGCGACCAGGAGCTGTCGTGGTGGTGGTTCCGCGCCCCCATCGAGACGCAGGCCATGATGATCGAGGCCTTCGACGAAGTGATGAACGACCAGAAGGCGGCGGAAGACTGCAAGGTCTGGTTGCTCAAGCAGAAACAGACCCAGGACTGGAAGACCACAAAGGCCACCGCCGACGCGATCTACGCCCTGCTGCTGCGCGGCGACAACCTGCTGGCGTCGGACAAGCTGGTTGAGGTCTCGCTGGGCGGTCAGACAATCAAGCCCGCTCAGGTCGAAGCCGGCACCGGCTTCTACGAGCAACGCTTCACCCGCGGCGAGATCACGCCCAAGCAAGGCCGGATCACGGTGAAGAAGGTGGACAAGGGCGTTGCCTGGGGCAGCGTGCACTGGCAGTACCTGGAGGACATCGCCAAGATCACGCCCCACGAAGGCACGCCCCTGAAACTGACAAAGCAGCTCTACACCCGGCAGCTCACGAAGAAGGGCCCGGTGCTCGAACCGGTGAAGGGACCGCTGGCCGTGGGCGACGAACTGGTGGTGCGGGTCGTCCTCCGGACCGACCGCGACATGGAGTACGTCCACCTCAAAGACCACCGCGGCAGCGGCACCGAGCCGGTAAACGTCCTGTCGCAGTACAAGTACCAGGACGGTCTGGCGTACTACGAGTCGACGAAGGACACCGCCAGCCACTTCTTCATCGACTACCTGCCCAAAGGCACCTACGTCTTTGAGTACGCCACCCGCGTGGCGCACAGAGGCAGGTACCAGACCGGCATAGCGGCGGTGCAGTGCATGTACGCGCCGGAGTTCAACAGCCACTCGGAGAGCTTGCCGCTGGAGGTGAAGTAGGGCGCTCGCCCACAGCGTGCTTGCGCCGAGTCCCTGCCCGCAGGAACTCCGCCGCAGCCGCCAGCCCTCCGCGCCGCCGAAGCCTTGGCTGGCGAGATCAGTCTGGAGATCATCGACCCGCGCACCCTCGTGCCCCTCGACGCGGAGGCAATCTCGCAGTCAGTCCGGAAGACAGGCAAGCTCCTGATCGTCCACGAAGCCCCCGCCCAAGCCGGCGCCGGCGCCGAGATCCTGCGGCAGGTGCTACCGCACGTGTTTGGGGACCTGCAGGCGTCGCCACAAGTGCTCGGCGGCGCCGACGTCGCCATGCCCTACAGCCCCCCGCTGGAGGACGCTTGCATTCCGCAGCCAGCGGACATCGCGCGGGTAGCGCGGGAGATGGTGCGAGGGTAGGCAGGGGGCCACCATGTGCGCTCCCTTTCCCAAGCTATTCCCTGGCCCTGGTTGACACACACCATGAGAAGTGCTATCCTGGCGCAGTAAGCAATTGCTCACCGGCCGGTGACATCGGTCTGTGCGGTGATCGATGTCGTTCATTTCTTTACGCGTCGCGGCACCACATCGAACCACATGTTGCGCCACCAGACACGCAGGCATCGCCCCGAGTACGCCACGGACCACGCACTCCAGACCGCCTCTTGCGGACGTGGAGCGCGGTGTCTTCGCGTCGGGCAAGGTGCTTGGTTGAACGACGTCACGCCGCCAAGGAACGCCAAGCCGTGCTCCTCATCTGCTCCTCTCGCTTGGCCTGTCACGTGCCGCGTGAACGGCGCAGGAGACATACATGGGTGATTTCAAATGTCAGGAGCTGGAGTGCGATGAGACGGTCAGCACTTCGAACATTACCGACGAGCAGTCGAGAAGCGGCGTGGGCGTCTTTTGTGACGGCTGCGGGGCGACTTACTGGGTCGAGGCCGGCAAAAAACCCGTCTGCGTGGATACGCCTTACCCCTCCGTGTTCGGCGGCACGATGTATTAGCTGGCGAGCGTGCCGATAGCGGAGCCTCGCCAGTGTCTCTGGGCACAGCGATTGGCCAGGCAGGTTGGGGTGGGGGAACGCGTCGCCGGGGGCGCCCAGTGGCCGCGAGGGCATCTCGTCCCGAATGTCCTCGGTGATTTCGTAGGCGCAAGGAGTGGAGCCATAGTGCTGAAGTTATCGCGGACTGAGCGGTGGGGAATCTACCTGATTGGATCAAGCATTCCGGCGGCCGGACTCGACATGGTTACGGGGGGAGGGGGGGGAAAGAGTGGGCCCAGCGTTCTTCAGGGGATGCGCGACGCCATCCGGAATCCCCCCGCGGACGCCGAGACCATGGGCGAGCTGTCCCTGCTCGGAATCCATGACGTGGCTTTCCTCGTCAGGAGTTCACACCGCGCAGAACTCGACCGCCTTGAGTCGGTGGTTGCAGCGATGGCGGGGCAGATCACGGGTCTGTGCAAATGGCGGAACAGCGCTGATCGAACGCCCGTGGTCGCCGCGGCCACGGCCTTTCGCCAGCGTGTGCTCAGCGAGATCATCCCCCAGTTCCCCGCGGACCGGCAGCAACGCGTATTCGATCTCGTTTCCGAAGCCAAGATGCCGGGCGAAGCGCTGCTTTGCCCGCCGCGGATCCTCAACTCGTCCTTCGACCTCCTGCTCCCGCTTGTCCCGCCTCCGCAATGTCCTAAGGACCTCTTCGATCCCACCCGAGAGGTGGCGTGCATCTCCTTCCACCGTCTGCAACCACGCGTGTTGGCGACAAACAACTCGACCGGGCAGCCGAGAACGGTCGCCGCCTACAGGAAGCTGGAGGAAGCCATCGCGAAACCCGACGTGAACCCGTGGCTGAGAGTGCTGTTCGCAGGCATCGGGTGCTATCAGGTTGTGGCGTTCTTTGCGGGAGCATCCTTGGAGACCATCAGCGCAGCCAAGGATGCGCTTTCGAAGGCGCTCGCGCTACGGACGCCGGAGCAGATAGCTCTTGGGCGTGCCAAGGCCAAGTCCCGGACCCTGCATCTGGTGGACACGTCGTCCACGCTATTCGCGGTCCCCAGTGAGGCGATGGCAGAGCGGCCGCTCGAACGATGTGATGCGTCGATCCTGCTTAAGATCTGGCCCGGATACCGCGAAGACGAGACCACGTACCGCTACCTCGGCGACCTTGCCGATGCGTGTGACATCCGGGCAACCGACGTTCGTTGCATCTCGGAGACGAGCTGCGTGCTCGGAGAAAGACAGGGCCACTTCGATGCTGTGCTGACGATCGTCCGCCCCGGCACACTCCAACCGGTGCTCCGACTGCTGGATGTGCTTGGGCTACTCGTCCCATTTGTCGAGGACACCGCTACTATCCTCCGCTTCAACTCCAACACGTAGCGGCAGATGAGGAGATGCGCCTTGGGTTTCCCTCCGAATCCGGATTACACCGTTGCTCTCCCCTTTTACACCAATGCGGGCATGGTCGGTCATCTGACCCGACGAGTCAAGGACCTGGAGGCGCTTTGGTACCTGCTCCGCGACGGCGGCTACCTGCCGGCCACGGCAGCAATCGCGCGCCTGGAGGGGGATCTGGACCGGCTGGCAGAGCATCTCAGGTGGCACGAGGAGGCGCTGCCCGCCTACTACGATCAAGCCAGACCTATGCCCACGGATCTCCCAAGCCTCCTGCCATGTCTCCATCTGCGCCAGTCGCTCTACTTCCAGATCGCTGAGTTCGCCGACACGCTGAGTGTGCTGTCCCAACACGCCGTGGCGCGACTCGGGAGCCTGTCGGCGTGTGACGCGGCAATGGGCAGCACACACTCGATCCACCGCTTTTCGGGCACGCAGGCAATCCACGATGCCGCCGAAGCGGTCATGCACGACTACGTGACCAGCGCGCACGTGGGGGGTAAGGACCTGCGGTACGATGGCTTGGTGCTCTTCGCGTACTTGAGCAAGACCGCCTCCACCGTCCAGGGGATCTCGTTCTTCCCCGTTTCCGCGGAAACGCGCTATGACTACTTCGCGCTGCTGGCCCACGAAGCCGGACACATCGCCCAGGCCCACAGGTCTATCGCCCGCTTCCGCACCGAGGAGCTGCTGGACGCACTGACGCGCGTTAGCTGCTTCCACTACCTCCTGGCCGACGTGGCGGTTGTGCCCACCGACAAGTTCATCTGCGCGAAATCCGCCTTGCGGCGCCTTGCCGGCGAGTTGCTGAGCGATGTCTACGCAACCACAGTGGCCGGCATGGCGTACCCGCGCACACTGCTTCGGTACTTCCTTCCCCTGGTGAACGACACAGTCAACACCAGCCCGATCAAGGCAGCCGCCCAACAGGATGACATCCACTTGGCATTCCTCGTCTCCTCCCTGAAGGCAAGGACCGCGCTTCTCACTGCGGTGAACCTCGGATACGCCGTCCCGGAGGATCCTGAACTCGAGCAGATGTGGCAGCACATCAAGCGCGGAGAGCGATTGAGCATCGAGACGGCTGTGGCTGCGCTGAACAACCAAGTGCCCGCCGAGACGCTGTACGAGCACGCCGCACGCCTCGGTGGTGTTCAGTGGGATCAGTCCTGCGGTCTCCGGGGGCTATTGGGGGCCGTGAGGCTGAACGTAGAGCAGGTGGCCGAAGCGGTGGCCGCCCTGGCACCCGAGTTCGCGAGTCGTTTCGTCGGCAGGGGGTTCTACGGGCCGGTACCGAGCTGCGCCACCCGCGTGGCCGAGGAAGCGCGGAGGCAGCGAGCGCAGGTGGAAGCGGCGATGGACCGGGCCCGCGATGCCTTCTGTCAGAATGGCATCGACTTCGTCGACCACGTAGTGGGACTTTGGTACAATCGTAACCTCGACCCAGAGGAACTCCTCCGCCCGAGGCATCTCGTGGCTCTGCTGGGTCAGGAGCACCTCCGAAGAAACGACGAAGCACACCGAATGAGCCGCTTCGCGGCGCTCATGGCTCTGGCAAACCACGAGAGCATCGTGGGGCGCTACGACCGCGTCCAGTCATGAAGGCTGCGGTCGTCGAGGCGACGTCCCGCCGGGAGGTCACCTCAACTGCGGTGCCAGTGGTCGCTGCCACCGTGCGATCAGGATGCGTGCCATGGCTGACAACGGCCAACCAATTAGGCGTTACTGCCCGGAACGACTCTCCCGCATTGTCGTTCCGGATCTGCTTCGGAGGCTCTTGGCGGGGTGGCGTGATCCCGGGGCTGATTGGTGTCTGATCGTTCAAGCCGATCCAGCAGAACAGGATGGATCCTGCACCTATGTGGGCACATGGGGAGGGGACAGTGAGTTCGCCGTGCCGAGATCGTGCGCCGAGCGGAGCGGCGCAGTCTCGCGATCCATGTGCCTGGCGTACCACAGCCAAGTCTGGGATCGACTGGTTGGTTGCGCAGACATGAAGGAGTGGGCTGGGACATGCCCAGCGGGGTTGACAGAGGTGGCGGCACCCGTGCGCGTGTCGGGCCGTCCCTTGGCCTTCGTCGCGGCCGGTCCCCTGCAAGTGCGTGCAGGCAAATGCCCCGCACCCCGCACGCCCGGCAAGGGCGAAGACCGCAACCTGAGGGAGGCGCCGAGCGCCCCCTTGCACGAGATCCCGCACGCCTCCGCGGCGATGGAGTCCGAGGTTGAGCGTGCGTTGAACGGCGTGAAGGTCTTGGCGGATCAGGTCTCCCAGGTTGCGAACCCCCAGTACCGCTTCATGTACGCAGTCTCCGAGACAAACTTCTACCGGCACGTGATGACCAAGCTACAACTGCTCGGAGATATCACTCCAGAACGGATCCGTGAATCCTGTGCCCAGGCACTTCGGGAGATGGCTGAGCGCTACGGGCTGACAGGCATCATGCTGCTCACCGACTACACGCCGGATGCCGCACGGAGGGCCCTCCGGGTCATCGCTGGTTGGGGCACGGCTTTGTCCGCGGCTGTGGAGTCCCCCGAGGTGCCCGCTGAGGTCTGGAGCGCTGCCGCCGAGAGACCCCTGGAGGCGACCGATGCTCGCTGCCAGCCGCTCCGGCGCTGCTTCTCGGCCGACGCCGACTGGAGCAACTGGTGGGTGCACGCCTCGCCGCCGCTGCCGGAGCATCCGCACCGGTTCATGACTCTCTTGCGACCTAGGGGCCCCGCTCTGATTGCCCGACCGAGTTACGAGCGTCGTCTCGCTCTGGCGGCCTTCACCACATTCCATGGATCCGTGTCCAGAGCGTTTGCGCTGTTGGGCCAGCGGGAGCGCGACCGGCTGCATCTGGAGACCCTGGCCCGCAAGAGGCTGCTCGAGCAAAGGGAGGAACTCTATCTTCGCGCGGCCCACAAGATTGGCAACATCGCGTTCGGACTCTGGGGGAGCATCTCCGCTCTGCCGAAGCGCTTGCCGCAGACTTCTCCCGAGTTCCGGCTCGTGGAGCAGACCGTCCAAGAGGTCCGGAGTGACTATGAGCATCTCAAGCGAACGCTGGAGCGGCTGAAGCAGTTCGCGCGGGCCGAGCAACTGTACAAGGGGCCAGCCGACCTCAACGGCCTCGTTCGCGGACTGGTCCCCGCCGATGGCGGAATCGAGGGAACGTGTGTCGCGCTTGCGTTGGACGACTCGCTCCCACCGGTCGAGGTGGACAGCGAGAAGCTACGTGCAGTGCTGTCGGAGCTGATCCAGAACTCGCTCGTGTGCCTGACCGCCCCTGGCCGAAGCGCCGCTCGCCCTGGAATCACGATCACCACGAAGCGCGTGATCGAGGCCCACACGGTGGAGTTGCGCGTAGCCGATCGTGGACCGGGCATCGCTCAGGAGAAGAAAGCGCGGATCTTCGAGCAGTTCTACACGGAGCGGCCGCAGGGCGTGCCCGAGGGTACAGGTCTGGGGCTCACGATCGCCAAGGAGGTTGTCGAGGCCCACGGCGGGACGATCCGCGAGTGTGGCACGCCCGGCCAGGGCGCAGAGTTCGTCATCACGTTGCCGTGTCGCGGCGACGCACAGGAGGACGCACTGTGACTCGCGTGTTGGTCGTTGACGACGACCCAGGCTCCCTGCGCGCGCAGACGCAGAGACTGGACAGACCGGAGCGCGACGTGGTGGCGGCTTCGGCGGTGGACGAAGCCCAACGCCTGCTGGATAAGGAACCGTTTGACGTGGTGGTGACCGACATGCGGTTTGACCGCGAGGAGGAAGCAGCGCGCGCTGGACTCAGGGTGTTGGACAGCGTCGCGCGACTGCCAGAACCGAGGCCCGAGGCGATTGTCATCACGGCGTACGGGGAGCTCACCAACTGCATCGCAGCGCTGCAGAAGGGCGCGGGAGGATACGTACAGAAGGGGCAGCCGTGGATCGATGTGTTGGAGGAACTCCAAGCGCACGTTGCGCAAGCGGAACAACGGATGAGTGCCCGGAAGGCCCTCGTGGCTGAGAACCAGGGATTGCGACTGGCTCTGCAGCGAGTCACTGCCTGTTGCGCTCGAATGTCCATGGCGCTTGAGGGCATGGACCGACGACTGAGCAGGATCGACGACTGCTGTCGTGAAGTCGACAACGAATACCTGGCAAAGCGCTTCCAGGTCCTCGCCGTGGAACTGCGTGCGCGCCATCAGACAATGACCCAAGTGACGTCCGAGATAGCAGCGGCTCCGGCCGAGGCACTCCGCTACCCCGGCGCGTGACACTGCCGCTCGTGCACCCGGTGGAGGGCGTGTCCCCTGAACGAGCCCAATGCTGTGTGGATAGCCCGTCAAGGAGGCTGATGACCATGGCGAAGGTACTGGTCGCTGACGACAACAAGAGCGTCCGCGAGGCTTGCCAGGTGCACCTCTCTCGGGAGGGCCACTTGGTGCGCGTCGCCGAGGGCGAGTCAGCCGCCATCGCGCTGGTCGACGGCGAGCAGTTCGACGTGGTGGTCGTAGACCTCTGGATGGAACGCCCTGAGAGCGGGATGCACGTCTTGGAGCACATCAAGCGCCAGCCTGCTTTGCTCACCGAGGTGATCATCCTCACCGCATACGGGACGATGCCGAACCTGGCCAGGGCGCTGGAACTAGGCGCATACAGCTATGTGCCGAAGAACGTACCTGACGTCGACGAATACTCCGTGATCGCCGCGAAGGTCGCGGAGGCAGCAGCACAGAAGGCGCGGCGGGGGATTCTCCACGACATGGCGAACGTACTGATGGGCTTCGGCGCGATCGAGCTGTTCCCGGATCAGACGTCCCTATCGGCAGAGCAGCGTGCCTTCTTGACGCGAGTGAAGCACAGTGTGGTGGCGGCTCAGGAGCTGTGCCGGATGGCCACCACGCAACTGCGCAGTGGGACACCCCAACTGCGCGAACTGGCGTCTGCAGATCTCGCCGAGCAGGTGCATGCACTCTCAGCCGGAATCGCCCAGATGAAGGGAGTGCGCCTCGCGACCAGCGTCTCGGCCAACTTGCCTTCTGTCCTCGTGCACGAAGCGATGGCAGCTCGAATACTGGTCAATCTCGTCGTGAACGCCATCGACGCAAGCTTGCCGGGCATGACCGTTGAGATTGGCGCGACGGAATGCAGCGGGAACGTCCTTTTCGCTGTCAAGGACACGGGAACCGGCATGTCGGATGAGGTGCTCGCACACCTGTGGGAGCCTGGGTTCACCACCAAGTCCCGCGACTCAGGGCGGCTGGGTGGATCGGGAATCGGCCTGCATACGGCCCGGGAGATGGCGCGCCAGATGAACGGCGACATTGAGGTCGACAGCCAGGCAGGCGAGGGCAGTACGTTCGTGCTGCGAGTGCCCGTCGACAGAGACGACAGTACTGCGTGACCCATTGCCGCAGTGCCACAGCCGCCCTGGGACGGGGCAAGAGATCCTCTGACTGGGCGAAGTGACCAACGTGCAGGCCAGGCCGCGCGGTCCGCCGTGCAGCAAGAGCGGCGCCGACAGCGCGCCGGGAGGCTCACGCCCAGACTGAGGACGCCCCCTCCCGGATCGGAGGGAATGGCTCCCCAACTGAAGCTGCTTGCCGCCGCTGCGCAGGCCTTCCTCCCGTACCGACGGGCCCCGCTCCCGCACCGGAGCGGCTGAGTTCTGGACCGAAGGACCCCACTTCCGAGTCGAGCAGTCCACTTCTGGACCGGAGAGGCTCGGTTCCGCGCCGGAGCGGCTGGGTTCCGGACCGAAGGACCCCACTTCCGAGTCGAGCGGTCCACTTCTGGACCGAGCAGGTCCGGTTCCGCACCGGAGGGGTTCGCCTCCGCGCCGGGACGCTCCACTTCCGCAGTGGAGGAGTCTACTGCCGGACCGCAGGTGTTCTCCCCCACGTCGCAAAGGGCTCTGGAGCAGCATCGTGGCCTTTGCCGGTGCCGTGGCCGGACATCTGGGTGAGGGACTCGTCGAGGAAGACGGGTGGGAGTACGGCGATCTGGGGTTTGGTCGTGGGGTCTCCCGGTAGGGCGAGGGATTGCCACCTTGCCATCTCGTCGAGCTGCTGCAGGGCGAAGGGGCCGGGGCAAACCCTACGCGCTTGACCTACCGTACCGTAGCAAGGAGTTCCTCGGGTTGGGGCACCCGGCACCGGGGAGGCGGGTGCCACACTCAGCGGACACCGGCGTCGAGACGGGTCGTCAGAACAGCCCAAGCTGCGCCGTCACCGCCTCCCGCTCGGTCCTCGGCTCAATGCCCGCCTCTTCTGGGGCGAGAAACGTCCGATGCAGCCTGGGCGCCCCACCCCCATGCATCTCCCGCATCTTCGCCTGCGTCTCCTCCACGGTCAAGTCCTCCATGAACCGCACCGCCGACAGGACCGCGTACTGCCGATCCAGCTCGATGCTGATCCAACGTCGCCCCAGCTCTTCCGCGACGGCGCCGGTGGTGTTCGAGCCAGAGAAGAAGTCGAGCACCAAGTCGCCTTCTTCCGTGAGGAACTTGATGAAGAAGCGCGGGAGGCCGGGCGGGAAGCGGGCGGGGTGGCGCTTCTGGCCGAGCGCCTTGAGGGTGCGAAGGTAGTGAGAGTTGCTGTCCGTGTTTGGGATCTGGAGCAGGTTCGAAGGGATGGCGCCGCCGTTGCGCTTGCCGAAGTTGCCGGAGATGTCGTGGCCGGAGGGGCGCTTCGCCGGCTGGTAGAACGCCTCCGGGTCGCGGAGCAGCTTCTGCATTCGTTCCGAGTAGGGCGTGAGCACCTGGCGCACGTCGGCTTTGGGGAAGTCGCTCTTGGAGAACCACCAGACGGTGTTGACCGAGTCCTTGGCGCGCAGCTTGCGGCGGTTGACCCATTCGATGGGCGAGGGGAGCTTGGCGGGGTTGAACCAGTAGAAGTCCTCGGCCAATCGGTACCCGAGGGAGTCGCAGAAGGCCACCAGCACGCGGAAGTTGTAGAGCGACCGGACGGGCTTGCCCTGCTCGTACGCTCCGCCGAGGTCGAGCACGAAGCTACCCGTCTCCTTCAGCGCGGGGTACGCTGCCCGGCCGAATTCGCACAGCCACTCGACGTACTCGCCTTGCTCCTTGTTGCCGTACTCCTTCTTCCGGCGAAGGGCGAAGGGCGGGCTGGTGAGAATGAGGTCCACCGACTCCTCGGGCAGCAACGGCAGCAGATCGAGGCTATCGCCGCATGCTTGGACGCCGAGGTCGGTGGTGTATATGTGATGCTCCTTGGGGATCATGCCGGCACCCACCTTGCGGCGGGGTGCAGCTCCCAGTGCCGGGCAATCCAGCTCTCGACGAATGACCACAGCAACGAGAGGGCGTAGTGCAGTTCGGGCTTCCGCTCCTGAAGCTCGGAGATCGCCGCTCGGAAGTGCTCTCGCGGGAGCTGCCCTGCCAGCCACACGGCCCACGGCTCAGTCTCGGGCGACCTCAGCTCCGCGATCAGGTCCGCGGCCAGGGGGCCGGGCAGATCACCGTGCTGGCGCAGGGCCTCGGCGCATCCGGCTCTGACGGCGGCATCTGCGTCGTGCAACCCGGACAGAAGGAGCGACTGGGTCCCCGCTCCCAGGGACACGAGGCCGTCGAGCGCCTCTTCGCGGAGTGCCAGGTCAACGTCGCCGAACGTGCGGATAAGCGCTTGCGTGGCGGCGCCCGAACCGGTCTGGCTCAGCGACCACGCTGCGGCGCTGCGGAGGAAGTAGGGCTTTCCTGGGTCCGAGACGAACTCTGAGAGCAGGGCGACCGAGCTGTCTGTAGCTGCTTCTCCCAGGGCGATGACGGCTTCGAGTTGCGTCTGCTCATCAGCGCTGGCCAGGTACGCACCGAACGCGTCGGACGCGGGACAGGCGCACACGGACGCCAGGTAGGAGGCTGCCTCCAAGCGCACGTACACGTCCTCTTCGGGGTCGCGGTGCAGCGACGTGATGGCTTCCCGCGACGACCCGTCGCCTCGAAGGCGTGCCAGCTTCACCCCGGCGAAGCGTTGGGTTCTCTCACGCGACTGGAGGAGAAAGGCGAGGTGGTTTGTGGGAAGAGAACCGGCGCAGACCAGCTCAGTGGAAGTGAGGGGCGTTACGGGCGAGGCAAGCACTTGCCGGTCGACGACAGCGTCGCCCACCGACACGGCGACCTGACTGCCCGGCTTCACGCGCCACGTGTACGCGTGCCCGTCTGCGTGGCGGCGCACCGTGATGGAGCCGGATGACCGCGCCCCCGGTTGCGCTACCGCTTCGACAACGCCGTCCCGGGAGGAGAAGATGGCGTCCCAACCGATGAACGTCTCCGCACCTTCCTCGCCGCTCTTCGTGCTGCTTCTGGCGTGGAGGCTTGCGCGGAAGCTGCCGACTCTGAAGTAGTTCACGTGCCCCGCGACTTGCCATCGCGAACGGTTCTCCTGGCGCCAGTACGACACGTCGCGAGCCAATGCGCCGCGGCTCCAGTCGTCGTCTTCGTCGGCGAGGCACACCGGGAACGCGATCCAATCGCCATCGACCATCCCGTAGTCCCACGCCCGCTCGGCGTCGGTCGGGCTGTGCGACATCGACAGCTCGGGGCTCGTCTTCGTTCTGCACTCGACGCGCACGCCACATCGGCTGCAGACCAGATCGGGGATGCGCACCCGCTTGCGCTTGACGTCCTTCCAGAGCTTGGTGTCCGTCGCGCCCCGCTCAAGCTCGACCACCTCGTGCCCACGCCCCGCCAAGTCCGAGCACACACCACGAGCACCGACCGCACCAATCACGATCTTGCGGAAGAAGCTGGAATCCGGCTTGAATGAGAGTCGTGCCATGGTCAACAGGTAGCGTCTTCAGTGCGAAGCCATTATAGCCGCTGTGAAGGTACCCGGCAGCAACCGCCGACGCAGATTGCTCTGCCGCCACCCCCGAACAAGATCGCCGCCGCGGGCGCCCTGCAGGAAGGCGGTCGCCAGTTCCGGTGTCTTCCACAGCGTGGTTCGCGTCTCTGTCTCCTTGTCGGCAGGAACTGGCGCCCTCGGCGGATCTGCGGTCTCAGCCCGGAGAACACGTGAAGGGCTGGCGTCCCGCCGCTGTGACCCTACTCCTTGCTTGCCTTCACCGAGAACATCAGCGGCAACCGGTTCGGGCTATCGACCGGGTGCCACCAGCCGTCTTCGTCCTGCCGCATGAGGTGTTCGTTCTCATAGTAGTACAGGTTGTAGAAGGTGAACGGGAACTCGTGCAGATAATCGAGACGCAGACCGGCGTCCAGCAGACTGCCGAGAACCTCCTGTAGCGGATGCAGCCATTGGTACGTCACGCGGTGGGCGGTTGCCGCTGACGGGTCGGCAGACGTTCCCCCGGCAGACTCGATGCGGAGGGACTTGCCTCCGTTGAAGTAGTCGTAGGCTGGCTCCGGCCGCCGGCCGCCCTTGGGTGCTTCGAGAATCGCGGCGAACGGGTGCGTGTCGGCCAGGTGGAGGAAGCCGCCAGGCTTGAGGAAGTGGTGGATCGTCCGCGCCCACGCAGTTAGGTCGGGCAGCCGCGTGATCGTGCCGTAGTACGTCAACACAATGTCGAACTCGCCGGCCAACACGCCGGGCAGTTCCGCGATGTCAGACGCAACGAATGTTGCGTAGAGACCAAGCTCGTCGGCGAGGTTCTGCGCCTCGCGAAGCGCGACGGGCGAGAAGTCCACGCCTGTCACCCGCGCGCCCCGGCGAGCCCACGTCAGCGTGTCCAACCCAATGTGGCACTGCAGGTGCAAGAGCGACTTGCCGGGTACCTCGCCCAGGTCATCAGGCAAGGGAGTGATCCCCTCGACGCGACCGGCCTTGAAAGCCTCCACGGGGTAGGCGCCTCCGGCGTGAATGGTCGCCCTCTCATCCCAGGCGAGGCGGTTGGTTTGGAGGCGGGGATCCAGTGCTATCACTCCCTTTGGGGAACGTACCTCCGAGCGCCACGCGAAGGGACTCCCTCGGCTTGGCGCGCAAACGCCCGGCGTTTGATCGGGCTACGTTCTACACCCCTACCCCGAACTCGGCCTTGAACTCGCGCCACCTCTCCGGCGGCACCGGCGTATGTGCATCGCTGAAGACTTCCTCGACGTGCTCTGGCGTGCCGGAGCCGACGATCACGATGCCGTCGACGGGGGCGGCGAGCGCGAAGTGCAGGGCGAGGTGGCGGATGTTCAGCCCTCGCTGTCGGCACCAATCCCACATCGCATGGGCCAGCGGGTGGTTCTCCGGCTCCTTGCCGGTGAGGACGCCCGCCCAGCAGCCGAACACGCTGGCGAGCTGAACGCCGACCTCGTACTCCTTCGCCAGCGGCAGCGTCGTCTCGGCCGCCGACTGGTCGAGCAGCGTGTAATCCAGGTAGGTCAGCGCCAAGTCGAGAAGCCCGGTCTCGATTGTGCGCTTGTGGAAGCGATGCTGCCTGCACCCGAGCCCGACGTGACGGACGAGTCCCCGCTCCTTCATGCGCAGCAGCTCGTCCAGCGCGTGACCGGGGGCCAGCGGCACCTCGATGTCTGCCGGATCATGGATCAGCACAGCGTCCAGGTAGTCGGTTCCAAGGAGGCGCAGGCTGTTCTCGACGCTCCAGCGAGTGCCCTCCGTGGAGTAGTCGCCGCGCCGCTGCGGGTGCGTGCCGGTCTTCGTCTGCAGGTAGATCTTCTCGCGCCAACCGCCTCTCAGGGCGAGACCCACCCGGCGCTCGCTCTCACCATACGCGGGTGAGGTATCAAGGTAGTTGGTCCCCAACTCGAGGGCCCGGCGAACCGCCCGGATGCCGGCCTCATCGGTTCGGTCGGGCATGCCCAGGCTGGCGCACCCAATGCCAATCGCGGTCGCCCGCATCTCGGTGCGGCCAAGTCGTCGGAGTTCCAGTTGGATCATCAGGTAGCCTCGGTCTGTTGTTTGTGTTGGTCTGTGCGCGTCCATTCCGTTGGCGCTCAGGGCTACGGAGCCTTGGGAGGCGGCGGTTGCAGAACGTAGGCTTCGAGCCCCGCTGTTGCGAACAGCAACCTGCCGTGGTCCCCGACGTGGTACGCCCACGGGACTGTCCCGGGCCCGAGAAGGCTGTACGCGGCCAGCCGCACCGGCTGGTCGCCTTCGCGGCCCCAGACGGTCCTGCGGACGCGCCCCTTTTCGAGCTGTTCCCATGCCTGTTGCTGCACTCGCTTGCCGCCCAGCAGGAGTTCCGTCGTCTGCCAGAAGGCGAGCGTGAGGTTTGGTTTGGGCTGGTCGAAGTCATCCAGCAGCGTGAAGCGAAGCGGCTCGAACGGTTCGCGGGGGAGTCGCTGAACCACGTCGAACAGCAACCAGTTGAGCGTGAACGCCGCCGGCTTCGGCAGCTTGCGGCGGGCGCGGCTGTCGGCGATCTCGAGCACGTCGCCCTTCACGGTGCCTGTCTTCTCGATCCGGGTGTCCGGCACCAGCTTGCCGTCGGCCGCTGTGACGGTCTCGCACCTCAGTGTCCAGTGGGTGGGCGTCGAGAGAGCGTCGGCGACGCAGGTCACGTCCGCCGTCTCCCGGTGGAGGCTGCCGGCTGCGCCAGGCTTCTCGTACTCGACGTGGAACAACGTGCCGCCTTGCTGCCGTCGCAGTCGCACTTGCCCCACCCGAGCGCTCCCTGCCTGACCGACGGTGACCTGCGCATACGTCTGCTCCCAATCCCCAACCGGATCGAAGTCGCCGAGGGGGACCTGGAAGTTCTCGAGTTGGTTGGCGATGACGCCCAAAGGGAACGTGTCGGCGAGATCGCTATGAGTGAGGGGCATGTCGGGCTCCTGGGGAGAAGCGACCAGCAATCAGCTATCAGCTTTCAGCCAGCGGCATCTGCCAGCTCCTCCGCTTTGGCGATTCTACCCGACCGGATCGGGCAGCGCACGATCCGTGTCGTCCCGCACTGTGGTATCCTTCACAGCCTGCGCGTTCGGTGCGCCACCAAGTCCCGGGTGGGAACGGCACGCCCGACGTGACGCAGGGCACGTGACTCGTGACACGTGACACCCGGTCCCACAGGAGCCCACGCAACGAAAGTCCTTCTCACCGGCGCCGCCGGGGTCCTCGGCAAGGCGCTGACGGCGCTGCTCGCGGACGACCCAGGCATCGAGCTGCGGCTCACGGACATGGTGCCGATGGACACCCCCCTCGAGTTTGTGCAGGCAGACCTCACGAACAAGGGCGAGGTGGCGCCACTGTGCGACGGCATCGATGAGTTGGTTCATCCAGCATCCGTCCACCCGTGGAAGTCGTACTCGTCGGCCCAGTACCTCGACTGCAACGTCAAGGGGACCTACAACATCCTGGAGGCGGCTGCCGAAGGGCCCGTGCGGCGCGTGATCTACACGAGCAGCATCGCGGCCATGGGGATGGGGCGGAACGAGGGGATTCCCTTGCCGTGGGACGAGTCGAAGCCCTGCATCCCTGAGGGGCATCTGTACTCCATCACCAAGCACGTGGGTGAGCAGTTCTGCGAGCTGTTCCGGCAGCAGGGCAAGCTCAGCTACGTCGCCCTGCGACCGGGGACGTTCATCCCCATGGACGAGCGCGATCCACAATTTGGGAGGGGGCTGTTGATGCAGTGGGTGCACTTCTCCGATGTGGCTGCAGCGCACTGGCTGGCGCTGAGGAGCACGGTCGAGAACGAGGCGTTCGTGATCACCGCCGGGGTCCCCTTCACCAATGCCGACAGCGCGGCCTTGCTGAGTGACGCTCGGTCGGTCATCACTCGCCATTACCCCCGTGCCGCCGAGCTGGCGGCGCGGGGCATTGAACTGCCGCGGACCATCGAGCGCTGCTATGACATCGGCAAGGCCAAACGGCTACTGGGCTACCGGCCGCGGTACACCTTCGCGAACTGGCTGGAAGAGGTGCTGAGCAGATGACCGTTAGAGACAAAGTGATCCTTGTCACCGGCGCCGGCCGTGGGATCGGCGCTGCGATCTGCAGGCGGTTGGCGCAGGATGGCGCGCGCGTCGTTGCCGCAGCCAGGACCACCGCGGAACTGGACGCGCTGACAGAGGAGCTGCGGCCGTTCCGCGACGACTGCCTGGCGGTGCCCACCGACCTATCGAAGCCGGCCGACATCGCTCGACTTGCCGAGACGGTTCGCCGGGAAGTCGGCCGGCTCGACGTACTGATCAACAACGCCGGAATCGCTTGGGGAAAGCCAACCGCCGAGGTGACGCTGGAGGAATGGCGCCAACTGCTGGCGGTCAACTTGGACGCCGTGTTCCTGCTCACCCGGGAGTGCCTGCCAATCTTCCAGGCACAGGGGAGCGGCCAAATCGTGAACCTCGGTTCGGACGCCAGCCTCCGCGGCATCAGCGGGACGGCCTGCTACTGCGCCTCCAAGTTCGCCCTCCGCGGGTTCACGATGGCGCTGCGTGAAGAGCTGAAGGGGGCGGGCATTCGGCTCAACCTCGTCATGCCCGGCCCCGTCAACACGACCATCTGCGGAGGCGCCGCCGACCGGTGGGACCTGATCCAGCCCGAAGCAGTCGCGGAGGTCGTCCATCAGGTGATTGCCCTGCCGCCGACGGCCGACGTGTGGGAAGTGTTGGTAGAGCCGGGGGCGTAGAGTCGAGTGCGCACGCCGGACAGACACCACGACTCTACCACTCCTCTACGCTACGCCCGACCCAGGCAGAAACGTGGCAGTACCACAGTTGTCTCGGCGCCTACCATCACCCCCATGCAGGGAGTCCGTACGCATGAGTGAACCGACCGCAGTCACCGGCCGCATCTTCGATATTCAGCGGTTCTCCATCCACGACGGGCCGGGCATCCGCACCACTGTTTTCATGAAAGGCTGCACGCTGAAATGCGTGTGGTGCCACAACCCCGAGGGCATCAGCCCCAAAAACCATCTCTCGTTTCTCCCGCGGAACTGCATCGGCTGCGGCTACTGCTTCCGCGTGTGTCCGAACGAGGGGCACCGAATGGACGAGGCACTTGGCCACGTCCTCCAGCGCGGGGGCTGCACCGTGTGCGGCGCATGCACGGAGGAGTGCTGGGCAAAGGCGCTCGAGGTGGTCGGCCGCGAGGTGACCGCTCGCGAAGCCCTGGACGAAGTCCTGAAAGACCGCCCCTTCTATGAGACCTCCAACGGCGGCATGACGCTCTCCGGCGGCGAGCCACTGGCGCAGCTCGAGTTCACCGAGGCGCTGCTGAAAGCGGGCAAGGACAAAGGGCTGCACAACGTCATCGAGACCTGCGGCCACGTGGACTTCAGCCGGATTGAGCGAGTGCTCCCGTACGTGGACCTCTTCCTATATGATGTGAAGGACACGGATGACGAACGCCACCGGACCTACACCGGCGCGCCCCTGACGCGCATCCTGGAGAACCTGCGGGCGCTGCACGACCGCGACGCTGCCCTCCTGGTCCGTTGCCCGATCGTGCCGGGGCTCAACGACCGCCCAGACCACTTCGAGGCACTCGCCGCCCTGGCCAAGTCGCTCCCCAACCTGCAGGGGGTCGAGATCTTGCCGTACCACAAGCTCGGCACCAGCAAGCGGGAGCGCATGGGGATCGAGTCTGAAATGGAGCTGACCGTCGACTCGCCCGCCCAGGAGACGGTGGCTGAGTGGGTGCACACGCTACGGGGGAAGGGCGTGCAGGTCGTCAACGAGGTGTAGACCCCAGCGGCCCCGCGTCTGCCCGGTCGTTCTCGGCCGGGACCGTCCTGCCCACCCAACGGGAGGAACGACATGCCCCGGGCCCTTCGCCCTCTCCTCTGTGCCGCCAGCTTGGCCGCCATCGCGTCGCCGCTGGTGCTCTGCGCGCCTGACCTCGGCACGGCGCCCGACCTCACCAGAGCTGCCTGGATCTGGTCGGGCGCGGATCCTGCCGATCCGACGGGATTCGTGAGCTGCTTCCGCCGCAAGTTCACGCTCACGGCCGAGCCGGCTGAGGCGACCCTTGCGGTGACCGCCGACAACGGATTCGGCTTGTGGGTCAACAACCGGCAAGTCGCCGAAGAGGTCAACTATGGCAACGCTTGGCAGTCGGTGGAGCGCTTCCGCATCGAGCGCTACCTGACGAAGGGCGCCAACGTCGTCGCGATCAAAGGGGAGAACCTGGGCGGGCCCGGCGGCGTGCTTGCCGCTTTCTATGTGCGGACGGCCGACGGCGTGGACCTGAGCTTGGTCAGCGACCCCACTTGGCTGAGCGCCGTCGAGCCGGAAGGCAACTGGACGGAGCCCGATCACGACGACAGCCTGTGGGGTCCGGCCCACGTCGTAGCCCCGTACGGCGGAGGACCCTGGGGCACGCTGACGGCGCCCGACAAGCTGACGGACGCCTCGACGCTGGTTGTGGACCGGCAGATCCCCGGCGGCGTGGCGCCGCTGACGCAAGACCGGTTCGCTGAGCCGGAAGCGGGGTTTGCGTGGCCCGAAGGCATCGTGTTCCTGGCGGGGAGGGCGCCCGAGCACTCGACGCCGGCACAGGCCGCCAAGTGGTCCATCCGCGGCAGTCGGGCGTTCTTCGAGTACGACGTGCCGGCACCGGCGGCCTCGGGCTACCGGCTGTACGCGCTCTCGCCGGCCACACCCGACGGCTCGCCCCGGCTGCTGCTCGATGCCGGCAAGGGGTTGATTGCCTCGCCGACGTGTTCGTACGACGGCACGGAGATTCTCTTCTGCATGGCGCCGGCAGGCGAAGGCTCCTTCCATCTCTACAGGATCGGCTCTGACGGCTCCGGGTTGACCCAACTCACCCGCGGCCCGTGGCACGACTACGACCCGGCGGAGTTGCCCGACGGCCGGATCGTGTTTGCCTCAACCCGGATCGGCTGCCGGGAGGAGTATCACGCGAACGCCGCCCGCAGTCTGTTCGTGCTCGACCGCAGCCGCGACGAGATCCGGCCGCTCACCTACCACATCGTCGCCGACACGGATCCGGAAGTGATGGCAGACGGTCGGATTGTGTTCGTCCGGCAGGACAACTTCCTGGAGCGCGCCAAGGTGGAGACGCATCTCCATTGCGTCCACCCGGATGGCACCGGCGGCGAGATCCTGGTCGGGCCGGACCGAGACAAGATCCCCTACGACCGTGCGACTGCTGCCGAGGACGGCTACGCCTGGCTGCGGAACCACGGCTGCGGCTCGCCGGCGCCACTACCGGACGGGCGCGTTGCCTGCATTTCCGAGTTGGGGCCCACGATCACCGAAACAAGCGACGAAGGCCGCGACATCCGCGCGATGCCGTGCGACGTGAACCCCTTCGACATGGCGGCACTGCCCGACAACCGGCTGCTGGTCAGCACGCTGAAGGGCCTGCTGGCGATTGTCGACCCGGCCACCGGCACGGCCGTGAGACTGCTCGAGACGAAGGAGCGCGACCTGCACTCGGTGGCGTATCTCGGCGCGCGACCGAAGCCGCGCGCGATGTCCACCATCGTCAAGACCGACGCCGACCGCGACCCCGGTAAGACTGGCGTTCTCTTCTGCCAATCCGTCTTCAACACGAAACAGGTTGACGGCGACTGGCGCCGCGTGAAAGCAGTCCGGGTGTACTCGGGCAGTCCGTTCACGCTGCGGGCGGCGCACCATCAGTATGGGCACATCGGCACAGAAGGCGTCGAGCTTGGGACGGTGCCACTGGCGCCGGACGGGTCGTTTCTCGCGCGCGTGCCGGCCGACCGGCCGCTGGCGCTGCAAGCGGTCGACGCTGAGGGGCGCGCCGGGGTCAACGAACTGAGCTGGATCTACGTCCGCCCCGGGGAGACCCGCTCCTGCATCGGCTGTCACGCGCAGCGGCAGGCCGCCCCCACCGAGAAGCTCGCCCTCGCCGGTACGCGCCAACCGGTGGACCTGACGCTGGTGCCGGGGCTGCCCCGCTTCCGCGCCAACAACGCGGCGAATGGCGGGGTGATGAACCTGCAGCTCGAGCGGTTCCGGGAAGTGGGCAGCATCGACCTGTATCGCCAGACCGCACTTCCGGCCGGCTCCGACCTGACCGATCAGCCTCCCGGGCGACCGGCGGCGGTGAAGGCACTGCTGCAGCACCTCCGCGACGGCGACCCCGCTCAGCGCCGCGTTGCCGCCCAGCGACTCGGTCTCTTCCGCGACCGGGCAGCCGTGCCCGGCCTGTGCGCGGCCCTGGACGATGCCGAAGTTCCGGTCCGCGTCGCGGCTGCCTTGGCGCTGGCGGCCAGCGGAAACCGTGAAGCAGTACCCGCGTTGCTAAGCGCGCTACGCGATTCGGCATGCGAAGTCGCGCAAGGCGCCAACGTCGCTCTGGAGCACCTGACCGGGCACGCCGAACCGTTCAACGCGTATGGCAGCGAGGAGGAGCGCACCAAGGACGCGGCGGGTTGGGCGGCGTGGCTTGCGGCGCACGACTGGGATGCCATCGAGCGCGACCTCGTTGCGCAGACCGACTCACCCGACGCCACCGTGTCACACCTCGCAATCGAGGCGCTGGGGCACGTCGGCGGCGAACCGGCCAAGGCGGCATTGCGCAAGTACGTCGAGTCCGGCCGCAGCGACAGCCTTGTTGCCCGGCTCGCCGCCCTGCGCGCGCTGGGGCACTTGCGCGACGCCTCAGCGGTGCCGCTGTTGGGCCGAGTCCTCGAAGAGAACACCGCAAGAACCCCGGTCCAGCCGGCCAAGAGCCACGAGTTCGGTTGGGCTGCGATGCCAGATCACCTCGCCGGGGCCGCTGCCGAGGCGCTTGGCTGGATCGGCACGCCCGAAGCGGAGCAGTGCCTGCTCGACGCCTTCGCGAAGCTGGTCGAGTTCTGGTACTACACCTTCCGAACGGCCGACCACGAGTGGCTGATGGGCTGCAACGCCTCGATCCCGCACTACCGGATCCTCGAATCGCTCGATGCCCTGGGCTCGCGGAAGACCGCTGCGCTGACAGCGAAGCTGCTGGAGTCGGTGCCCATCGACACCGACCGCGGGCTGCTGTTCGAGAACGATTCCTACGAGGTGTTGGTGTCGCGGGTGGTCAACCGGAGCGGCAGGGCGGGTGCTGTGGTTGACACGTGTCTCGCCGTGTTGGGCGATCCGCAGGCGAAGAGGGACCCGGCACTGGCGGAGGCGGTAACGGCTTCGCCGCCCGCAGTGTCGGTGAGCCCGCTGGAGCCGGAGTCCCGCGCTGCTCAATTGCTCTCAGTGGTCGCATTGCAGCCGGAGGACGCGCTCCGCGTGCGGGCAGCGTTCGCGCGGTACCATGCAGCAGAACCCTCCCGGCAGCGAAGCTGGACGTGCTTCTTCCTGGCGCGGACGCTCGGGAAGCTGCGAGACGCGGGGGCGGTCGAGATGCTTCGGGCGACGCTGGAGAAGGACCCCAACGAAGCCGCCCTCGGCATACCCGACCCGCCCAATGTGTTCCTCCACAACGCAATGACGCCGCTCTACCGCGCCGCCGCCGCAGACGCCCTTGGCCGCCTCGGCGCCCGCCAGGCCGTCCCCGCCCTGCTGGCCACCGTGTCCGACTACGGCAACGCCATGGACGTCCGCCAAGCCGCCGCCAACGCCCTATGCGCAATCGCCGATCCAACGTCCCTGTCCGAGTTGACGAAAGTAGCAGACAGCTATCCCGAAGTCATCACCCAGGTAACGCTGTGGGAGGCGTGTTCGGCTACAAAGCAAGCGGCGGAGGGAGCCTCGACCGCGCCGCCGCGGTGACCGGTCGCCCGTGGGTCTTGGTCTCCAAATCCGGTTCATCCGGATAATGCGTACTTATCGTGAGAGAGCTTGGCTTGCAGGGGTGTCGCCGAGGCTTCGAAGCCTGAGTTTGCCGCCTTGGGCTGCCGGCAGGCTCTCGTCGGGCACAGGAGAAGAACAGGACCGGGTCACGGACTCGGTCCTGCCTGCCGTGTAGCACCGAACGGCGCTCAGGTCGCTCTCCAGCGTTGCCCTATCCTCCGTCCGGCACCCGAGAGAGTAGCCGAAACGTCTGGAGCAGTCAACGGTCTGAACCTGCCGGTAGCCAGAAGCGATAAACTCACGAAGTACGCATTATCCGGATGAACCCCAAATCCCAAATCCAAAATCGCAAATCCCAAATCGACATGACGATTCGTGAACGCATTCTCGCCGTCTACCGTGGCGAAACGCCCGATTCGGTTCCGTGCATGTTCGACCTGTCCCACTGGTTCTACCATCGCCACCGCCGGCCGTGGGACTTGAGCAAGGCCTACGCCGAGCCGGAACGGGAGCTGATCGACTACCACAAGCGAGTGGGCGTCGGCTTCTACATGCCCAACCTGGCGCACTTCTTCGACGTTGGCTACCCCGCCGACACGCAGGTCACGGTCACCAAGAGCGACGACGGCGGAGCCCTCACCTGGCGGATTGAGACACCTCTGGGGGCGATCCAGCGGACTCGCGTTTGGGAAGAGCGGAACTACGCCTGGGGGATGGCGGAATGGGGCGTGAAGACAGAGCACGACCTGCGGATCCTCGCCCACGCTCTGGGCAGCCGCACGTTTTCGCCTCGCTGGGACCAGTACACGGCATGGGACGAGTACGTCGGCGACATGGGCGTGGTCTATCTGCCCTTCGGTTACAGCGCCATGGGGCACTTGCTCAACTACTGGATGGGTGTTGAAGCAACGCTGTATGCCGCCGCGGACTGGCCCGGCGCGATACGCGAGGCGATCGACCGGATCAACAGCAACAACCTCAACTGCGTCGACCTGTTCTGCAGCTCCCCGGCAGACATCGTGGTGATGGGCGACAACTTCTCCGGCGACATCCAGCCGCCCTCGTTCTTCAGCGAGTGGTCCCGCCCGTTCTACGTTGAAGCCATCCGTCGCCTGCACGCAGCAGGGAAGCACGTCGCCGTCCACATTGACGGCAAGCTGCGCGGCGCGCTGGCGATGATCCGGGACGCCGGTGCCGACTGCGCCGACGCGGTGACACCCGGGACTATCGGCGGTCTGTCAGCCGAGCAGTGCCGCAAGGAGGCGGGCCCCGACTTCATCCTCTCCGGCGGCGTGCCGCCCGAGTTGTGGCTGCCGACGGCTGACGTGGACGCGTTCAAGCAGGCCCTTCTCGACTGGCTTGCTCTGAGAGCAACCAGTCCCCGCCTGATCGCCGCCGCGGGCGACCAAGTTCCGCCAGGCGCGGAGGAACGCCGGATTGGGTTGATGCGGGAGTTGGTGGAACGGCACGGCGGCGCAGACCGACGTTAGACCCGGGTGCGTGGGTGCCGCCCGGATGCCGCGCCGCCGCGGCAGGGGAGCTTCAGCCCGCCGAATGGGCCGCTCCCCGGGACTGAATGAAGAGCCAGAGACACTTGGTCTCCGACATTGACGCTTTCCGGAGGCGGAGGACGTTAGACCGCCACCGGAGTTGGACGTGTGCCTCCAAGGTGCCGCCGCGGGCGACTTCGCTGGGCGAGGCGAAGTTGGGCCGTGGACGGGGGGCAAAGCCGCTGCCCCTTGACGGGTCCGCTCGCAATGTGGTACAGTACCTGTCCTTGACAAGAGCCGTCCTCTCGAGACGGGGCAACTTGGGTGTGCGGGGCACGCCCCCAGGCCCAAGCATCGTCCGACCGGTCCTTACCCACTTGCCGCGGTCGGCGAGGAGTTGGGCGCCTTGCTCCAGTCGGCAAAGGCCAACGGGCAGACTCTGCCACAGCTACGGGAGCTGGCGGGCGTAGTGGAAACACACTACCGCAACAACGGGTATGCCAATGTCCGGGTCGTCGTGCCCGAGCAGGAGATCGCTGGCGGCGTGGTCACGTTCCAGGTGGTCGAGCCCAAGGTCGGGACCGTCTCCGTCACCGGGAATCACCGCTACTCCGAAGCGTTCCTGCGGAAGCGACTCCGCGGCGTCGAGAGTGGGGCGGTCCTCCGGTCCGTAGATCTTGAACGCTCGTTGCTACTACTGAACGACAATCCCGGTCTTAACGCGAAAGCTTCGCTGCAAGTGGGAGCGACCCCGGGCACGACCGACGTGGTGGTCAGCGTCGAGGAGCAACCGAAGTCCGTAACCGGCAGCACCGAGTTCAACACCTTCGGTTCGCGATACGCCTCTCGCGAGCGGATCGCGCAGAGCGTCTCGTTCGGCAACGTAAGCGGCAGCGGCGACTCGCTGTCGCTCGGAGTGGTGACAGCGCCCAGCCCCAGCGACCTGCTCTTCGGTCAACTGCGCTACGACGTCCCGCTCGGGTCGAACGGGACCCGACTGAATCTCTACGGTCTCGCCGGCGACTACGAAGTCGGGCAGGAGTTCGCGGTACTCGGCATGCAGGGCAACGGGCGGTCGTTCGGCGTTTCTGTAGTTCAGCCCCGAATCAAGACCCGCAACCGCAGCCTGCTTTGGGAGTTGGGCCTCGACCTGAAGAACTCCGAACTGGAACTGCTGGGTCAGCGCAGCAGCTACGACAAGATTCGGTCGGCCCGCCTCGGGTTTGCCCTCGATGAACTCCGTCCCGGCACCAACGCCCGGAACATGGCGTCCGTCTACCTCCACCAGGGCTTGGGTGAGAACCTGGGCGGCATGACCGATGGCGATCCATTCGCCAGCCGCTCCGGTGCAGACAACAGCTTCAGCAAGGTCGTCGTCGACCTGGCCCGCGTCCAGCAGTTGGACCAGCGCTCGTACCTGATCGCCAAACTCGGCGGGCAGCTCACCGACAGCCCGCTGGTCGCTGGCGAGCAATTCGATATCGGCGGAGCCGACTCGGTTCGGGGCTATCCCCAATCCGAGTTTCTCGGCGACAGCGGCCTGCGCGCCAGCCTCGAGTGGCGCCACTCGCCGAGAGTCGGCAACTACTTCGGCTGGCTGAGGGATTTTCAGACCGCCCTCTTCCTCGACTACGGGCTCATCGCCAACAAGAGCCCACTCCCGGGTCAGCCCAAGGCCGAGAGCGTCTCCGGTGTCGGGATCGGCTTCCGGGCCGATCTGACCAACGGGTTCTTCCTGCGCGCCGATCTGGGCTATGCGCTCTCGAAGGCGCCCGCCAACGGTGGCAAGCTCCAGCCATATTTCCAGGCGATCCGCCGCTACTAGACCGCCGTTTGCACCGAAAGGCTCCCCGTCATTATGTCGAGCACTCGATTCGGTCTTCGCCATTCCAACACCGGGCACCGCGGACTGTCCGTTCGCTTCGCCCGAGCACGAACTGCAGGTACTGGTGCCGGCAGCGCCCATAGGTCCTCTCCGAGAACTATTGCCGCCAAGGAGAACACGTCCATGGACTCCAACACCCTCCAGCCACAAGCCGCCCCCAAGGTGAACCCACGCGCGCACTCGGCGAGCTTCCTGTTGACGCTCGCCGTCGGCGTGGCCCTCGCGCTGTGCGGGCTGCGTCCGGTAGCCGCCGCTCCTACGGGCGAGAATGTCGTCGCCGGTTCCGCGGCTGTCACGCGCCCCGACGCGCTGACGACGCAGATCAACCAGAGCACCGCTCAGGCGATCATCAACTGGAAGGGCTTCAGCATCGATGTCAACGAACTGGTGAAGTTCCTCCAGCCCGATGCCGCCGCCGTGGCGCTGAACCGCGTCACCGGCGTCGATCCGTCGACCATCTTGGGCCAGCTCCTGGCCAACGGGCGGGTGTTCCTCGTCAACCCCAATGGCGTTTTGTTCGGGCCGAACTCCAAGGTGGACGTGGGCAGCCTCATCGCCAGCACCTTCGACATTCAAGACAGCGACTTCCTTGCCGGCAAGTACGACTTCCTCCAGAAGGCCGGCAAGGGCTCGTCGTTTGTGATCAACAAGGGCGAGATCAGGGTGGCGAAGAACGGGTTCGTGTTTCTGGTGGCGCCCGGCGTGAAGAACGAGGGGCTGATCATCGCCAACGTGGGCAAGGTTGTCCTGGGCTCCGGTACCAAGCTCTCGGTCGATTTCAACGGCGACGGGCTGCTCACCTACAACGTTGACGGCAAGGTTCTCGACACCATCACCGGTCCCGACGGCGCAGCCCTCAAGGACTCGGTCAGCAACACCGGCACCATCAAAAACCCCGGTGGCACGGTGGTACTCTCCGGCAACGCGGCGAAAGCCGTAGTGCAGTCAGTGGTCAACCAGGAAGGCGTCATCGAGGCCCAGTCGCTGGTGAAGCGCGAGGGCAAGGTGCTCTTGGAAGCGCGCGGCGAAGGCGAAGTGAAGCATAGCGGCACCATCGACGTGTCCACAGCGGCTGTCGGCGCTACCGGCGGCGAGG
>Ga0210044_10002215_pt1 | contig 29146 bp, 27 predicted proteins | sample CryGey13umfilter_2_FD_183959 | JGI IMG/M metagenome (GOLD analysis project Ga0210044, IMG submission 183959) | Groundwater microbial communities from aquifer in Utah, USA - Crystal Geyser 4/9/14 3 um filter (SPAdes) (version 2) | ecosystem: Environmental > Aquatic > Deep subsurface >... | reverse complement strand
CCCCCGCCACGATCGTCGGGAAGGGGACCCTCGTCCGCCTGAAGGAGGAGACCGAAACGCTGGGGGCGAACCTGGTGGTCTTCCAGAACCTGCTCAAGCCGAAGCAGCAGGCGCTCCTCGAAAAGGAACTCGACGTGAAGACCCTCGACCGCCGCGAGGTCATCCTCGACATCTTCGCCCGGCGCGCGCGGACCCGGGAGGGGAAGCTCCAGGTGGAGCTCGCACAGCTGTCGTTCCGGCTCGGGCGCCTCGCGGGGGGGCGGAAGGACCTGTCGCGGCTTGGCGGCGGGATCGGCACCCGGGGGCCGGGGGAAAAGAAGCTCGAGGAGGATCGTCGCCGCATCCGCGCGCAGGTCCGGCAGCTCGAGCGGGAGCTGACCACGGTGCGCAGGACGCGTTCGCTCCATTATCAGAGGCGCAGGGAGATCGGGTTCCCGGTGGTCGCGCTCGTCGGATACACCAACGCCGGGAAATCGACCCTCTTCAACCGCCTGACGGGGGCCGACGTCTTCGTGGCGGACCAGCTCTTCGCCACGCTCGATCCCACCGCCAGGAAGTTCCGCCTTCCCGGCCGGCGGGAGGCGATCCTCGTCGACACGGTCGGGTTCATCCACGATCTCCCGGCCGAGCTGCGGGAGGCGTTCCTCGCGACCCTCGAGGGGATCGGGGAGGCGGACCTTCTCCTTCACGTCGCCGACGGATCCTCTGACACGATGGAGAGCAACATCGCTTCGGTGAACGCGATCCTCGGGGAATTGTCGTTTCGCGAGAAGCCGATCGCGCTCCTGATGAACAAGCACGACCGCTGCCTCCCCGGGACGCCCCCGCAGGAAGGGGCGCTGTGGATTTCCGCTAAGTCGGGAGAAGGGATCCCGGAGTTGCTGACGCTGATCGAAAGGGAGCTATGGTTCCACCGTCCGCAAGAGAACGGTTCGACGAAGCACGCCTGATCAACATCGCCAACGTGCTGACGGCGGCGCGCGTCCTCCTGGCGCCGTACTTCGCCTACCTGCTGATCTCCGGCAGGGAGAAGACGGCGTTGCTGGTCTTCGTCGTCTGCGGGGCGACGGACGCGCTCGACGGTCTGCTGGCCCGCTGGCTCCGGCAGCGGACGCTGGCCGGGGCGCTCCTCGACCCGATCGCCGACAAGCTGCTGATGGCGACCGCCTTCGTCGTCCTCTCCTGGGTCCACATCGTTCCCCTGCTGCTCGCCGTCATGGTGATCAGCAGGGACGTCTTCATCCTCGTGGGGAGCTTCCTCTACCTCCTGCTGCTCGATTCGAGCGACATCCGACCGACGGGGCTCAGCAAGGCCAACACGACGGTCCAGATCCTGACGGTCATCTTCTTCCTCGCAGTCGCGGCTTTTCCCGCGGAGGCGAACGCGTTGGGAGCGGGAACGAAGCGTCTTCTCGTGCGGACCGTTACGCTGATCTGCGCGGTCACGACGGTCGCCTCCGGGCTCCAGTACCTGTACCTCGGCATCCGGAAGCTCTCGGATGCGTGAGGGCGGCGGGGGCGATTCGTCGAGGATCGGCGTCGGCGTCGAGGCGGTGACGCCAGGATCTCCCGCGGAACGCGCCGGGATCGCCCCCGGGGACCGGATCCTCTCCGTGTCCGGCCGGCCGGTGGAGGACCTCCTCGACCTCCATTTCCTCACCTCGAGGAGCCGGTTCACCCTTGCGTGGCGGACCGCGTCGGGGGTCGCGCGGAAAAAGGAGTTCCGGCCGGAGGGGAAGGCGCCTGGAATTTTCCCGGAGCCGATCCGCGTCCGCCGCTGCCGCAACCGGTGCATCTTCTGCTTTGTCCACCAACTGCCGAAGGGGCTCCGCCGCACCCTGTACGTGAAGGACGAAGACGTTCGCCTCTCCTTCCTTCACGGGCAATACGTCACCTTTTCGGACCTTTCCGAAAAGGAGGAGGCGAAGATCGTCCGGTACCGTCTCTCGCCGCTGTACGTGTCGATCCACACGACCGACCCGGACCTGCGCCGGCGGATGCTGGGGAACCCGCGGGCGGCCGACGTGATGTGCGTGATGCGGCGGCTGATCCGCGCCGGGATCGTCCTTCACGGGCAGATCGTCGTCTGTCCCGGCGTCAACGACGGCGCCGAACTCGCGCGGACCCTTCGGGAACTCTCCGGCCTGCGGCCGGGGCTCCGCACGGTGGCGGTGGTCCCCGTGGGGCTCACGTCCCATCGGGCCGGGCTGCCGCCGCTGCGCCCGGTCACGCGGGGACAGGCGCTGCAGACGCTCGACCTGCTTTGGGCGCTGGGCGGGGAGATCGGTAGAAGCGCGGACGGGGAACCGTTCGCGGTCGCCGCCGACGAATATTACCTGAAGGCGGGACGGGACGTTCCCGGCCGCAGGGCGTACGGCTCGTTCGCGCAGATCGAAAACGGCGTCGGGCTGGTCCGGCGGTTCCGGGACGAAGCGGCCACCCTGTTCCGGAGGAAGCTGTGGCCGGGAGGCGCCGCCGGGGGAACCGTCGTGACGGGCCGGTCCGCGTCGCTCCTTGTCGCCGGATTTCTCGAGGAATTCTCCTCCCGGGCCGGAGCGCGGTTCGTCGCGGCGCCGGTCGTCAACCACCTGATGGGGGAGAGCGTCACCGTGACCGGGCTGCTCGGCGGAAACGACATCGCGGCGGCGGTCCGGGGGATCGTCCGCGGGACGCTGTACATCCCCTCCGTCACCCTTCGGGACGCGGGGGACCTGTTCCTGGACGGTCTCTCGCCTTCGGTGCTCTCGCGACGGGCAGGGGCGCCGGTCGTTCTCTTCGAGCCGACCCCCAGGGGGTTCCTCGATGCCGTCTACACACGGAACCGACCGGAAAAACATTGACATTTCCTTTTGCAGCCGGTAAATTTATGGATCTTGATCGGCGGGATGGGCGATTAGCTCAGATGGTTAGAGTACCTGCTTGACATGCAGGGGGTCACTGGTTCAAGTCCAGTATCGCCCACCATTTCTCACCCCCGAACGGCGCGCATCACGGGCGGCACATCACCGTGACGCCGGTGCGAGGGGATATTTTTTTTGCCGGAAATCGGCAAGGAGTACGGACTGGAATGACGCTTCTCGAGTTGGCCAGGAAAGAAGGGAAAGCGAAGGTCGCCATCGCCGCCCGGGTGGACGGCGTGGTGACCGATCTCTCTCGCCCGCTTCCCGACGGGGCGAAGGTCGAATGGGTCCTTCCGTCCGACCCGGACGGGGTGGAGATCCTCCGCCACAGCACGGCACACGTCATGGCCGCCGCCGTCAAGGAACTCTTCCCGGAGGCGCTGATCACGATCGGCCCGTCCATAGAGAACGGGTTCTACTACGACTTCGACGTCGAGACGCCGTTCACCCCGGAGGACCTCGTCCGGATCGAGGAGCGGATGCGGGAGATCGTCAAGGCCGACCATCCGTTCGTCCGTGACGAGGCGACGAAGGAGCAGGCGCGCGCGCTGTTTCCAGGGGAACCGTACAAGGCGGAACTGCTCGCCGACATCCCCGACGCGACCGTTTCCCTCTACCGGATGGGGAATTTCCTCGACCTGTGCCGGGGGCCGCACGTGCCGGGGACGGGGCGGGTGGGGGCGTTTCACCTGATGAACACCGCCGGGGCGTACTGGCGCGGCGATTCGAAGAACAAGATGCTCACGCGGATCTACGGGGTCGCCTTCGCGTCGAAGAAGGAGCTCGCCGAGCACCTGCGGCTCCTCGAGGAGATCAAGAAGCGCGATCATCGGAAGATCGGCCGGGAGCTCGACCTGTTCAGCATATCGGACGACATCGGGCCGGGGCTCATCCTGTGGCACCCGAAGGGATCGGTCGTCCGCCGGGTCATGGAGGATTTCTGGCGCGAGGAGCACGCGAAGGCGGGGTACGACCTCGTCTTCTCGCCGCACATCGCGCGTCTCGATCTGTGGCGGATCAGCGGGCACACGGACTTCTACCGGCAGGCGATGTTCTCCCCGATCGACATCGAGGGGCAGGAATACCAGCTGAAGCCGATGAACTGTCCGTTCCATCTCCAGATCTACAAGTCCCGGATGCGGTCCTACCGCGACCTGCCGATCCGGTACGCGGAGCTGGGCACGGTGTACCGCTACGAGCCGTCCGGGACGCTGCACGGGCTGCTCCGCGTGCGGGGGTTCACCCAGGACGACGCGCACCTGTTCCTGCGCCCCGATCAGCTCGACGAGGAGATCTTCACCCTTCTCGATTTCACGCTTTTCGTGCTCCGGTCGTTCGGGTTCGAACGGTACGACGTCTACCTCTCGACACGGCCGGAGAAGTACGCCGGGACCCTCGGGAACTGGGATCTCGCGGAGAGCGCCCTTCGGAAGGCCCTCGAACGGAAGGGGCTTCCCTTCGAGGTCGATCCCGGGGAAGGGGTCTTCTACGGGCCAAAGATCGACATCAAGATCAAGGACATGCTCGGGCGCTCCTGGCAATGCTCCACGATCCAGGTCGACTTCAACAACCCCGAGCGGTTCAACGCGACGTATGTCGGCGGCGACGGCACGCCGCGGCGCGCCATCATGATCCACCGCGCCCTGATGGGTTCGCTGGAACGGTTCTTCGGCGTCCTGATCGAGCATTACGCGGGCGCCTTCCCGGTATGGCTCGCCCCGGTGCAGGCCGATGTCGTCCCGGTGACGGAGAGGCAGAACGCGTTCGCGCGGGAGGTCGTCGCGAAGCTTCGCGCCGCCGGTTTCCGCGCGGAGGGCGATTATCGCAATGAAAAGCTGGGGTACAAGATCCGCGAATCCCAGGTGAACAAGGTCCCGTACGCGCTCGTCGTGGGCGAGCGCGAGGCGGAAGCGCAACGCGTCTCCCCGCGGCGGCGTGGAGGGGAGCAGCTGCCCCCCATGACGGTCGAGGCGTTCATCGAACGTCTCCGCGGGGAAGCGGTCAACCGGACGGAGTAAAGGAGGACGTCATCGCCAAGGAATCGAGACTCAACGAGCAGATCCAGGTACCGGAAGTCCGTCTTGTGGGGCCTGCAGGGGAGCAGTTGGGCGTCGTGAGCACGTCGGAGGCGCTTCAGCGAGCGAGGTCGCAGGACCTCGACCTGGTCGAAGTCGCCCCCATGGCCGAGCCCCCGGTCTGCCGGATGATGGATTTCGGCAAGTTCAAGTACATCACGAGCAAGCGGGAGCAGGAGGCGAGGAAGAAGCAGACCGTCATCCAGATCAAGGAAATCAAGGTCCGGCCGAAGACGGAAGAGCACGACCTGAACACGAAGCTGAAGCATATACGCCGCTTCCTCGAGGAGGGTGACAAGGTCAAGATCACCGTCCGGTTCCGCGGGCGCGAACTCGCCTACGCCTCGCAGAGCGGCTTCGAGATCCTGAAGCACATCGTGGAAGCGATCACCGACATCGCGAAGGTGGAGTCGGCCCCGAAGATGGAGGGAAGGACGATGATGGCCATCGTCTCCCCGACGATGAAAAAGAAGCCCGTCGGCGGCGCGGAAAAACCGCAGCCGACGACCGCGCCGAAGGAAGTTTCGAAGTCCGCGCAACCGGCGACGAACGGGCCACCGGCGCAGAAACTGGAGGGATAGGTCATGCCGAAGATGAAATCGAACCGGGGCGCGGGCAAGCGCTTTCGCTCGACGGGCGCGGGCGGGATCAAGCGCGCCAAGGCCGGGAAGAGTCACATCCTGACGTCGAAGGATCGGAAGCGGAAGCGCGCGTTGCGCAAGTCGGCCCTGGTCCATTCCACGAACGAAAAGTCGATTCGCCGCCTGCTGCCGTATCTTTAACGGCGAACGCCGACCAACAGCGAAGAACAAGGTAGAAGGGGAAACGACATGCCTCGCGTAAAAAGAGCCGTACATTCGCACAAGAAGCGCCGATCGATCCTGAAGCTCGCCAAGGGGTTCCGCGGCGGACACGGCAACCTGCTTCGCTCCGCCAAGGAAGCCGTCGCCCGCGCTTTGCGGTACGCCTACCGCGACCGACGAACCAACAAGCGGGAGTTCCGGTCCCTCTGGATCGTCCGCGTGAACGCCGCCGCGCGCGAGAACGGGCTCTCCTACAGCCAGTTCCTGTTCGGGCTGAAAAAGGCGGGCATAGAGGTCGACCGGAAGATCCTCGCGGATCTCGCCGTCAACGATCCCGCCGGGTTCCGCGCGATCGCCGAGCAATCCAAAGCCGCCCTGGCGTAGCGGGGGTCCTGGGCTTGCCCGGCACCTCCGAGCAGATCACGCCCCTCCTCGAGGAGGGGATGGCGGCCATCGCGGCCGCCCGCAGCGAGAGCGACCTCCTCGACGCGAAAGGCCGCTTCTTCGGGAAGAAGGGCGCCGTCTCCGGGATCCTGAAGGGCATCGCCGCGCTCCCCGTGGAGGAGCGCAAGGCGGTCGGCGAACGGGCGAACCGCGCGCGGACCGAGCTCGAGTCCGCGTTCGACGCCCGGCTCGCGGAGATCCGGGAAAGGGAACGCCTCCTCCGCGAAGGACGGGAGCGGATCGACGTCACCCTCCCCGGGAGGGGGCCGATGCCGGGCCACCGGCATCCCGTTTCCCAAACGATGTCGGACATCCTCTCCGTCTTCCGTCGTCTCGGTTTCTCCGTCCAGGAGGGGCCGGACGTCGAGAAGGATTATTACAACTTCGAGGCACTCAACTTTCCTCCGGAACACCCGGCGCGGGACATGCAGGACACGTTCTACGTCGAATCCGCGGCCGGCGATCTCGTCCTTCGCACCCACACCTCGCCGGTCCAGATCCGTGCGATGGAGCGGAGGAAGCCTCCGGTCCGGATCATCGCGCCCGGCACGGTTTACCGGTCCGACTCCGACATCACGCACTCCCCTATGTTCCACCAGGTGGAGGGACTCGCGGTCGACCGGGACATCACGATGGCCGACCTCAAGGGGCTGCTCACCGAGTTCTGCCGGATGACCTTCGGCCCCGGGACGCCGATCCGTTTCCGCCCGAGCTTTTTCCCGTTCACCGAACCGTCGGCGGAGGTGGATATCCAGTGCGTCATCTGCGGCGGGGCGGGGTGCCGTGTGTGCAAGGAGTCGGGGTGGCTCGAGATCCTCGGCGCGGGGATGGTCGATCCCGCCGTCTTCGGGTTCGTCGGGTACGACCCCGAGGAGTACACGGGCTTCGCGTTCGGCATGGGCGTCGAGCGGATCGCCATGCTGCGACACGGCATCTCGGACATCCGTCTCCTGTTCGAAAACGACATCCGTTTCCTCTCGCAGTTCTGACGGCGCGACGGGAAGGAAAGCGTTCCCTTGAAAATATTGTATTCGTGGCTGAAGGAATTCATCGACACGCGTCTCTCCCCGGCGCAGGCACAGGAAGCGCTCACGATGGCGGGGGTGGAAGTCTCCTCCTGCCGGTTCCTCGGCGAGGGGTTCGATTCGGTCGTCACCGCCCGGATCCTCGAGATGTGTCCGCATCCGAACGCAGACCGGCTTTCCCTGTGCAAGGTGACGGACGGATCGACTACGTTCGGGATCGTCTGCGGGGCGAAAAACATGAAACCCGGGGACGCGGTGGCGCTGGCGAAGATCGGCGCGCGGCTTCCCAACGGCGTGGAGATCAAAAAAGCGAAGATTCGCGGCCAGGCGTCCGAGGGGATGCTCTGTTCCGAGCAGGAGCTGAAGCTCGCCGAGGCCTCGGCCGGGATCATGATCCTCCCGGGGGACACCGATCCCGGAAAGCCGCTTGCCGACGCGCTCGGCCTTTCCGACTGGCTCCTCGAGGTCGAGATCACGCCGAACCGGGGCGACTGCCTCAGCGTGCTCGGCGTGGCGCGCGAGATCGCCTCCATCACCGGGGAGAAGGTCATCCTTCCCGACGTCTCCTTCCCGGAAGAGGGGGAGCCGATCGCGGATTGGGTCCGGGTCGCCGTCTCCGACCCGGATCTGTGCCCGCGGTACACCGCCTGGGCGATCTCCGGCGTGACGATCGCACCTTCCCCCGACTGGATGCGCCGCCGCCTCACCCTCTGCGGGATCCGCCCGATCAACAACATCGTCGACGTCACCAACTACCTGCTGCTCGAGGTGGGGCAGCCGATGCACGCCTTCGACCTCGACCGACTGCGGGGACGCCGGATCGACGTCCGGTCCCCGAAGGAAACGGTCGCCTTCACGACACTGGACGGGTCGGAGCGGAGGATCGACCCCGGGATGCTCCTTATCCGGGACGCGGAAGGACCGGTAGCCGTCGCGGGCGTGATGGGCGGGGCGAACAGCGAGGTTGTCGAGGGGACGACGCGCGTCCTTTTCGAAAGCGCCCACTTCTCGCCTCCCTCGATCCGCAGGACGGCGAAGCGGCTGGGACTGTCGAGCGAAGCCTCGTACCGTTTCGAGCGCGGAGTCGACCCGGCGGGGACCGTTTACGCAGTGGACCGGGCGGTGTCCCTCCTGTCCCGGTTCACCGCCGTGTCCGTCGCGCGGGGGCTGATCGACGTCGGCGGAGAGAGCGTGAAGCCGCGGACGGCGCCGTTTCGTACGGAGCGCGCGACCCGGATCATGGGGAGGGCGTACGCACCGGAATCGTGCGTGGAAATCTTCGGCCGCCTCGGGTTCCCGGTGGCCGACAACGGGTCGGGAACGTGGAGCGTCACGGTCCCAACGCACCGGTTCGACATCGAGCGGGAGATCGACCTGGTGGAGGAGGTCGCCCGGCTCTCCGGGTACGACTCCATTCCCACGACGTATCCGGAAGCGAAGGCGCCGGAATTTTCCGCGGACGACCGGTTCGTCGACGTCCAGGAACGGGCCTTCGACTTCCTGCGAGGGCGCGGGTTTTCGCAGGCGGTGAACTTCTCCTTCGTCTCGTTCCGTACCTGGGAACGACTGGGGCCGTTCCTCGGATTCGACCCCGCGGACGCGGTCCGCCTGATGAACCCGATCTCCGACGAGACGACCCTGATGCGCCCGCACCTGCTGACGGGCCTCCTGTCGAACGCGGCGGACAACGTACGACGTTTCGTCGACGACGTCCGGCTCTACGAGGCGGGAAAGGCGTTCGGGAAGTCATACGTCGAAGGACACTTCGAGGAGCCCCGTCTCGGCATGATTCTCTGCGGGAAGCGGCTTCCGGGAGACTGGTCCGGCGCGGACGCTTTCGCGGACTTCTTCGACATGAAAGGGGTCGTGGAACCGCTTCTGCTGCACCTTTGCGCATCCCCGGTTTACGTGGTACCCACCCGCCTCCGGCCGTTTTTCGAGGAAGGGAAGGCGGCGGACATCCTGCGGGACGGCGAGGTGGTCGGCTGGTTCGGGGCGATCCGGAAGGAGCTGCTCGCTTCGTTCGAGCTCGCGGGGCCCGTATTCTACGGCGAGATCCGCCTGCGGAAGGCGACCGCGTCACCGCCGCCCCCGGGTCGGTACGCGCCGCTTCCGAAGTTTCCCCCTGTTTCCAGGGACGTGGCGTGCGTCTTTCCGACAGGGGTGCCGGTGGGCGACGTTCTCGCGATGGTTCGAGAGGTTTCCCCCGAGGTCGAGGAAGCCGCCGTTTTCGACATCTACACGGGGGAAAAGATCGGGGATGGGAACAAGAGCGTCGGGATCCGGGTGAAATTGCAACCTCTTGACAGAACCTTGACGGAAGCGGAAGTCCATAGTATACATAGCAAGATAGTAAAATTATTGGAGAATCGGTTCGGCGGCAAGATTCGGACCTCTTGAGGGACCCGAGGAGGCGATATGACGAAAGCGGACCTGGTCGAGATCGTTTACGAAAAAATCGGTGGTCTCTCCAAGAAGGAAGCGCAAGACATCGTCGAGAAGATTTTCGAAACGATGAAGGCCAGCCTCAAGCAGGGTGACAAGATCAAGATATCCGGGTTCGGAAATTTCACTTTGCGCGACAAGCGACCGAGGAAGGGGCGCAACCCGCAGACCGGCGACGACATCGAAATCACCGCGCGCCGCGTGCTGACGTTCCGCCCCAGCCAGATCCTGAAGTCCCACATCAACGAACCGGTCAAGTCGTCCTGAGGCGTCCAGGGAAGGCGTGACCGCCACCCGGATACCGGACAAGTTTCATTTCAAGATCGGCGAGGTAAGTCGGATCTTGGGAGTGAAGCCTTACGTTCTGCGGTTCTGGGAAACCGAGTTCCGGATCACTCCCGCGAAGAATCAATCCCGGCACCGGGTGTACAAGCGACAGGATGTCGAGACGCTCCTTGAGATCAAGCACCTCCTCTACGAAGAGCGGTTCACCATCGAAGGTGCGCGGGTGAAGTTGAAGGAACGGTTGAAGGATCACCAGAGGCAGCTGAAGCTCGCCCTCACGGAAAACCCCCACAGGGCGGCATTGCGCCAGGTGAAAAAAGACCTCGTGAGGATAAAGGCGATACTTGAATAGGCAATCCTCAAGTGGCCGCAATATAGGGACATGGCGTCCCGTCATCAATTTCTCACGGAGAGCCGGTTGACCATGGAGCGGGGCGATCGCCCTTGGGGATATTACCTGGTCCTGCACGAGGATGCGGGGTACAAGGTGAAGCAGATCGTCGTGAAACCGGGGAGCCGGCTGAGCCTGCAGCGGCATCGGCGGCGGGCGGAGCATTGGCAGGTGGTCCGCGGTGAGGCCGCGGTGACGCGTGGCAAGGAGATCGTCCGGCTCCTCCCGGGAGGATCGATCGACATCCCCTTGGGCGCGCTCCATCGGGTCGAAAGCGTAGGGGCGGAAAACCTCGTCGTCATCGAGGTACAGATGGGGGAATACATGGGAGAGGACGACATCGAGCGGTTCGAGGACGACTACGGGCGGGTGTCGGCGTCGGGGCCACCGCACGGAAAATGAAGTGACAACGTTCCCCTTGATCGGTAAAATCATATGTCCACGGATCGGGACGTAGCGCAGCCTGGTAGCGCACTTGCATGGGGTGCAAGGGGTCGCTGGTTCGAATCCAGTCGTCCCGACCAGCAAACACGAGGGGTTACGAGACAGGCTCTCGTAGCCCCTTTTCCCTTGGAAAGAAGGAGGAGATCCTTTGGTTGACGACGGGCGCGTGATCCTCGTTTCGAACGACGACGGCGTGCGCTCCGAGGGGATCAAGGCGTTGGCCGACGCCCTGAAGGACCTGGGCACGGTGTACGTGGTCGCCCCCGACCGGGAGCGGAGCGCGGCCAGCCACTCGCTCTCGCTCACCCACCCGCTGCGGGTGGAGAAGATCTCTCCGCGCGTCTACTCCGTCGACGGCACGCCCACCGACTGCGTCAACCTCGGCGTGAACGGCATCCTGCGGGGAAAGAAGATCGACCTGCTCGTCTCGGGGATCAACAAGGGAGCGAACCTTGGCGACGATATCACCTACTCCGGCACCGTCTCCGCGGCGATCGAGGGAACGCTGCTCGGCATCCCGTCCATCGCCGTCTCGCTGGTCACCCGCACGCGGTTCCGGTTCGACACGGCTTCGGCGATGGCGCTCGACGTGGCGCGAAAAGTGTTGAAGAAAGGCCTGCCCGACGACACCCTGCTGAACGTCAACGTGCCCAACGAAGGGCGCGAGGGAATCAACGGCGTGCGGGTCACGCGGATGGGGAAGCGGGTCTACGGCGACCTGATCGTGGAGAAGCGCGACCCGCGGGGAAAGAAGTATTACTGGATCGGAGGCGACCACCTGAACAGCGAGGACGTCCCCGGCTCCGACCTCGAGGCGATCGAGGAAGGGTTCATCTCCGTCACTCCGATCCACCTGGACCTGACGAACTACCCGGCCCTCCGGGCCTTGCGGAAATGGGACTGGTGAGGGAAGCACTCCTTCGCCGACGCATGGTGGAGGAACAGATACGCCGTCGGGGAATTCGCGACGAACGTGTGCTTTCGGCAATGGAAGAGGTTCCGCGTCACCTCTTCCTCCCGGAGGAGCTCCGTCACCTCGCTTACACGGACGAGCCTCTCCCCATCGGAGAGGGGCAGACGATCTCCCAGCCGTACATCGTCGCCGAGATGACGGCCGCGCTGCGGCTTTCGGGCACGGAGAAGGTCCTCGAGATCGGGACCGGTTCGGGATACCAGACCGCGATCCTCGCGCGCCTCTGCCGGGAACTGGTGACGATCGAGCGACTCACCGCCCTTTCCGCCGACGCGCAGAGGCGGCTCGCGACGATGAAGATCGCGAACGTGACGTTTCTCGTCGGAGACGGGTCGCTCGGGTCGCCCGGGTACGCGCCGTTCGACCGAATCCTCTCCGCCGCGGCCTCGCCGTCCGTCCCCGCCCCCTGGATTTCCCAGTTGTCGGAGGGCGGCATCATCGTTCTGCCGGTGGGGGAGCGACATGAACAGGTACTGACACGCGTCTCCCGCATTGGAGACCACATCGAAACCGAGGTTCTCGGCGGATGCCGCTTCGTCCCCCTCGTCGGGATGTACGGGTTCAATCCATGAGCGCACGGCGCCGTATCGGCGTCCTCCTCATCGCCGTGATCGTTTCCGGGTGTGGGACCGCCGCGCGGCACAGCATCCCGGCGTATCGGCTCGAGGGGATCCGGCTTCTTCCTCCCGTCGCCGGGACCGTCTCCTACGGATTCGGAACACGGCCGGGGGGCCGCCATGCGGGGATCGATCTCCTCGCGCCGCGCGGCGCGGAGGTCCGCTCCGCTTCCCCGGGCCTCGCGGCGTACACCGGGGACGGGATGCGCGGCTACGGGAACACCGTCATCCTCGACCATGGAGACGGGATCACGACGCTGTACGGACATCTGGCGACGATTCGTGTGCAACCCGGCGAAACCGTGCCGGCCGGGGCCGTCATCGGTACCGTCGGACGGAGCGGGAACGCCACCACCCATCACCTTCACTTCGAGTTGCGCGTAGACGGGGAGGCCGTGGACCCCGTTCCGTATCTGAATCGTTAAAGGGAGAGCCTATGCCGAACAGCGAGCTGAAGAAGCGGATCCGAAACATCCCCGACTTCCCGAAGAAGGGGATCCAGTTCAAGGACATCACGACGCTCCTGTCCGACCCGGCGTCCTTCCAGCAGGCGATCGACCTGATGGCGCACCGCCACTTCGCGAAGGGGATCGAGGCGGTCGTCGGGATCGAGGCGCGTGGGTTCGTGATGGGCGCGGCGATGGCGTACAAGCTGGGCACGGGTGTCCTGCTCGTACGCAAGGCCGGGAAATTGCCGTACAAGACGGTGGCGGCATCCTACGATCTCGAGTACGGAAAGGACCGTCTCGAGATTCACGCGGACGCCATCCGTCCCGGGATGAAGGTCGTCGTCGCGGACGACATCCTTGCGACGGGTGGCACCGTTTCCGCGGTCATCGGGCTGCTGAACAAGCTCGGGGCCGATGTTATAGAATGTTGCTTCCTCGCGGAGCTCACCGATTTGCGCGGCCGCGATCAACTGAAGGGGCAGAAGGTTTTCTCGCTGCTTCAGTTCGAGGAATAGGACGGATGTCGAGGGACGTGCCCCCGTAGCTCAGGTGGATAGAGCAGAGGTTTCCTAAACCTTTGGCCGGGTGTTCGAGTCACCCCGGGGGCGCCAGTTTCCTCATCCGTTCGATGTATCGCTCGACGTCCCGCCGCCGGAATCGCCACTGGTTCCCGCTCTTGAACCCTTTCAGGTGGCCGCGCCGGGCCATGTCGTTCACGACATCGGGGCTGAGATCGAGAAGGATCGCCAGGTCGCGCGTCTTGAGGATGCTCTGTCTTGCCTCGACGTTCATGGGCCCCTCCTCATCGCGGCAGGACGATTCGTGCACCAAAATAACATAACGTTATATTCATGTAAACAGATTATTTCTGACGGGAGATAACATATAATCCTTTTTTCCCATAACGTTATACGGTATGCGGGAACTTCGGCATGAGAGTCTTCCTCTATTCCGCGATCGGTATTCCTTTATTGATCACCGACGCCGTTCTTCTCTGGACGCTCCCGGTGCGGATGGCGAACCGCCTCACGACGACCCAGGGGCTGATCCTTTTTTCCGGGGTCCTCGCCTACCTCTGTCTCCATTTCCTGCTTCGAAAACCCGAGAGGATGTATCTCTGGAGCCACGAGTTCACGCATCTTTTCGTTGCGAAACTCTTTCTGCGGCACGTCCACGGTTTCCACATCACCTCGCGCTCGGGCGGAAAGGTCGTGATCGACCGGACGAACGTTGCGATCGACCTCGCCCCATACGCGGTGCCGCTCTACAATGTCATGGCGCTCCTTCCGGGAACACTGCTCGCGGGGGGAACCCCTTACGCAAGGAAGACCTATCTGTGCGCGGCGGCGTTCCTGTTCGCGATGCACCTCTGCTTTTCCGCGGAAGGGTTCATCGACGGCCAGCCCGATGTGAAGCGCAGCGGACGGGTATTTTCCCTCGCCGTCGTCCTGCTCCTTCTGATGCTGTGGACGCCGATCCTGGCGGCGCCGGGGACGCATGGCGGATTTTCCGGCCTGCCCGATCTTTATCGCGAGTGGCTCGCCGACGGGATGGAGGCGGTTCTCGACCTGCCAACGCGCGTCCGCTCCCTTCTTTCGCACCGTTTCCTGTAAACTATCCTGCAGATATTCCGAAAAGGAAGGGAAGGGCGGGATCGCCACGGAGGAGCGGGCGGAATTGACGATCGGAGCGAGGAAGGAAAGACCGCGCGGCCGTCCGGGAGATCTCTTCCTGCTCGTCCTCCTCCTCGCGAACCTGGTGTGCGGAATCGGCCTCATCGGCGTCTTGCGGGCGGGCCTTTCGAAGGACCTGGTCGCGGCCGAAAGCACGCTCGTCTCCTCGAGGATCAGCGCTTTCCTGTGGGGAAAGATCCTACGGTTCACCTCCGCGGTGGAGCAGGGGGGGAGTGTGGGGAAGGGCGCGTCGGTCAAAGGGGGCGTCGTCGACGCGTTGACCGTCGCCGGCGATCTTCCCGCCGACGGGAACTTCCAGCGCATCCGTTCCGGCACAGTCGAGGAACTTCCCGTCTTCGTGGGGACGCCCCGGGATCTTCCGAACCGCGGGCGCGTTCTTCCGCTCGCATTCCTCGTCACCGGCGAATCGAAGCGTGAACAACGATACGTCATCGGGTCGATTTCCCTCGCGGACGTTGACGGACACCTCCTGGACCTCCGGCGCAGAGGAATCCTTTGCCGGGTCGTCGATCCGGAAGGGCGCATCCTGTTCGGCGCAACCGGAGGGTTCCCGGCTCGCCGGGATTCCACTTCCCGGTTCGAGGGAGAGACGCCGGTGATGAGCGGGGCGATCTCCCGGGAGTGGTCTCTGCAGACGTTCATCCCGAACGCGGGGGCGCGTCTCCCGTTCCTGCCGCAGGCCATCCTCGGCACCTTCTTCCTTCTCAACATGGCCACCCTCGTTTTCCTTCGCCAACGCTTCCTCCTGCCCTCGGAGGCGGCGTTGGCGTCGATCGGGGAAACGATCGCCGCGCAGGGCGAGATCCTTCCGTCGCGGGCCGCCCCCCACTACATCGCCGGGGCGGTCAACAGCCTTCTCTCGCGTTCACGCCTCGAGGCGGAAGAGGAAAAGAGGTCGATCCGGGAGAGCACCGAGCGCCGGATACGGGAGATCTCCGAGTCCCAGAAAACCTTGCTGTCACACCACAGGCTCACCAAGAAGATGCTCCAGTCGCGGCAGGCCGACGAAATCTTCGAGATCCTTCTCGGCGGGATCACGGATGGGCACGGGTTTCCGGGGACGGTGATCGGGAAGGTCTCCGCCGATGGGTATCTCGTCTTCCAGGGAGAAACCGATCCCGTCTCGGGGAGTCCGCTCCGGATCCCCCTCTGGCACCCCGCCTCCCTTCTGGCGCGGACGTACTGGACCGGGAACCTGCTCCACGCCGCCCCCATGGAACTGCCTCATCTTCCGGAGGAGGAGTCGATCCTCGGTTCCTCTCCCGTTCTCTGCCTCCCGGTGACGAGAAACCTCAAGGTCCGTTGCGTCGAGGCGAAAAATTGCGGGGACAGAACCTGCCCCAGTTACTATTCCGAGAACCTGAAGTGCTGGTTGAGGAACATTCCGCCGGAGTTCTTCACCGGAGTGGGAGACCCGGAAATCCATCGCGAAGCGATCACCGCCTGCCTTCGCTGCGAGGTTTTCCCGTCCTCCGCCCTCCTGGTCGTACGGAGCGCCGACAACGGGAAAATGGTGACCCGGGAAAACGCCGTCCCCGTTTTGAACCTCGTGTCGGAAGCAGGTCTTGCCCTGGAGGTGGTATCCCTCTACGATAACATGAAGATTATGGCTGTAACAGATGGATTGACAGGACTTTTCAATCATCGTGAATTCTATCAGTCGTTGCGGAGGGAACTTGATCGTGCCCGCAGGTACCGGCACTCCCTGTCACTTCTGATGATCGACGTGGACGACTTCAAGCAGTTCAACGACCGGTTCGGGCACCCGGCCGGCGACGTCGCTCTTCGAACGATTTCGGGTCTTCTACGAACGTGCGCCCGGACCACGGATATCGTTTCGCGGTATGGGGGAGAAGAGTTCGCCGTCATTCTTCCGGAATCGACGCCAGGCGGCTCCCTGATGGTCGCCGAGAGGATCAAGTTGGAAGTCGCCGGGCACAACTTCATCCCGAACGCGAGCGATCCAGTGCATCTAACCGTAAGCATAGGGATTTACAATTCAGAGAGCGGGGACGTTTCCGAAGACCAGATCGTTTCGCTCGCGGACGAGGCCTCGTACAGTGCAAAGAAGTCAGGAAAGAACCGGGTCGTCGTGAGGGCGCCCGGCTGATGGGCGCAGCGAGGGGATTCGATCAACGATTCAAGAGGGCGGTCGAGAAAAACTTCGACCAGAGCGCCGACGCATACGACCGTTTCGAGGAGCGTCACCATCTTTTCGAAACGCTGACGAGGCGCCAGCTCGAGTTGATCGAGCCGTCGAGGCCGGAACGGATCCTCGATGTCGGGTGCGGTACGGGAATCTCCACGCTTGCCCTCCATCACGCCATGGCCTGGATGTCGCCGAACATCTACGCCATCGACATCAGCGAGCGGATGCTTCTGCGGGCGAGGGAACGGTGTGCCTCGTTGCCGGGGGTCTATTTCATCCGGGGAGACGCGGAAAAGCTTTCGGACTATTTCAACGAGTCGTTCGACGCGATTTTCTACACGGCCTCGATCTTCCTGCTGCCGGGGTTCGCCGAATCGCTCCGGCAGGCGAGCCGACTCCTTGTCCCGGGCGGGGTCCTGTCGATCAGTTACTACGCGGGCCTGTTCAACAAAAAAGGGGACGACGCGATCCGGAAGGCGTTTCCCGACCAGAAATACCAGTACGGCGCGGTCCCGATCGGGGAACTTGTTTCGAGTCTCGATTCATTGCCGGGGACGCGTACAACGCGGGTCGATTTCCGTTTCGAGGTCGGCAGGGATTATCTATTCGACTTTCTGTCGATCCCCGCGCAATCGTCCGGCCTTTTCCCGAAGATCCCGTATCTCGAACGGATCCCGAAAGTCCGCGATTTCTGCGATCTCCTCGTGAAGAGGGTGGAACCGGTTTTCATGGGGTGGGAGTTCTTGATCGCGCGGAATCGATGATTTCCCTTGTCTCCCTTTGATTTGACATAATATACATTACCGGACGTTACGGCGAGAATTAAACGTAATCGCTGATACGAATTCTTTGAGCCTCCCGGAGCCATTATTCAACCAACCGACATTCCCGATTTCTGCCATGTATCCCCCCCTTGGAGTTTGCGTAAACTCCGCCTCGGAATCGGATCGTGAATTCCGTTACCAGGACTGCCACATCCTCTCCGTGAAATCCGCTCCGGGAAGCTCGGCGGAAAAAGTTCCGTAGATCGGCCACCGCTCCCCGAACGATCCGGGGATCTTTATCGTCACGAAGAATTCGAGCCGTTCATCCCGCGCGCAATCGAGCGAATCGAAAGGAATCGCCAACTCCAGGACCTTTCCGAAGGCGGCCCGGACCTTCCCTGGTTTCTTCAACATGCCTTGCCCTTTCGGCATTTCCTCCCTGGATTCCCCGATGTTCACGAAGGAACTGGTGAAACGGCCGTGGGTCAGATCCAGGCGGGAATGGAACTTGACCGATTTCTCCTGGAACAGGATTTCGAGCGTGATCTCATGGACATTTTCGACGGCGACCTTGTCCAGGTCGAATCGGAAAAATAGTTCATCGACACTGAAGCCAAAGTAGAAGCAGGAAAGGATGATATGTCCCGCACGATGCATCGCTCCGAATCCGTGGGCCGGGACCACTTTACTCGCTGAATTCCATTCAAAATACGATGTCACCACGCCGTCGATCCGGGGTTGAATGTAGGATCTCGGTGCGGAGATCTCATTCTTTTCCTGCACGATCCTTTCTGGTTTAATAATAGGGATATTTATTGAATCCGGTGGAATAACGCCCATTGCCTTATACGATGCTTTAATATTATGGCGGAACAGGCGGTCAAATTCGGGGCCGTGGGGAGTGTAATGGTCGTCACCGTACCACCAGCACCAATCGGACCCTTCCGCGACGAGGAGATAGTCCAACGCTTTTTTCAGGTCGGGGGACACGGCCTTCCCCGTCCCCGAAGGGATCCTTGATTTCGAATCGAGGAGGGTTCGAGCTCGCGAGAGCATCTCCCAGGCGGCATGGTCTTCCGGGTGGCCGATCCAGATATGGAAGGTCCCGTCGATCCACGATCCGGTGGGAATGGAAGGAAGTTCCCGGACCTCCTTGCACTCCGCAAGTGCATCAGACAATGTAATAAATTGTATATTAGTACCTAACTGTTCAAGTTTACTTAATAATATATTTAAAAATGTCACTCCTGAATCGCTATAATATTCCCAGGCATTCTCGCCGTCCAGGATGACCGGTATGATGTGCACGTTTTCGGAATTACCTGATTTATCGGATGCAAGTCTATCGTATATCTTTTTGATATTATGAATAAAATTGTTTGCCGCATCGTTCGCATCCCAACGGGAATATTCGAAGCCGATCAGGTCGGACAGGTGGTGATCCCGGAAGAATACGGGAATCGAACCGTTTTTTGTCACTGCCGCGTAGGGGCGATATAACCAGTCCGGCTCGGTCGATATTCCTTCCGGATCCCTCCGCACGGGTTTTCCGAACGCCCTCGCAAGAAGAATTTCGTCCGAGGCCGCCCACCGGAAACCGGTCACGGAGGCCATCTCGAGGGCCGCCGGGCTGATGGATCCCTCCGAGGGCCACAATCCGGCCGGATCCGACCCGAAGAGGTCATGAAAGATCCCCCTCCCCCGCTCCAGCTGAATACGCGCGTCATCGGGCCAGGAAAACGGAAGACCGGGAAGCGCGGCGCCCGGGAGGGCGTCGAGCGCGGATCGGTTGTCGATCAGGAGCGGCAGGATCGGATGATACATCGGCGAGGAGGACAGTTCGCCCCCGTCTTCCCGGGAGAGCCTACGGTACTCGTCGAAGACCCGCCCCATGACTTCGATCTGGTGATCGAGCACATAACGCTTTTCCCGCTCCGTGAACCCGCTTCCCTTGCGCCAAAGGCGGGAGAGTTCCGCGTCCTCGTCCCGGAACAGCGGATGGAACCAGGCCAGATTGAACAGGGTGGCGAGATCGGTGTACTCCGAGGATCCGTACCCGCCGGGGCCGCCGTTTCTCTTCGACAGGGAGCGAAGCGCCGCTTCGTGACCGCGGAAAAGCTCGGCGTACCGCGGCTGCGGAAGAATCATCGTGGGGGCGTAGGCGGAGAAGAAGTTCCGGAGAAGGAATTCATTCTCCTCCTTCGAGAGGTCGAGAGCGTTCTTGCGGGAAATCGAGAGGAAGTCGTCCTCCGCGCCGTTTTCCACGTAATCCCGGATCTGGACGAGCAGCGACGGGACGAGGTTGACAGTGTGCCGTACGCCCGGGTGGCTGCGGAAAATCACCGGAAGAGCCGCGTAATCCTTGATCGCGTGAAGGCGGACCCACGGAAGGATGTAGGATCCCGTTTCCGGATCCTTGTAATACGGCTGGTGCATGTGCCAGAGGAAACAGACCCGAAGATTCATCCGCGCTGCTCCAGGGCCGGAGGTTACTCCGTCTGCGCCAGTTGGATTTCGACCAGATCCCGAAGGGGGGTTTCCGGCGTCTCCGCGAGGATCAGCCGGTACATCGACGCCGCCTCGGCTTTTTTCCCGGCAAGGCCGAGGACGCGCGCCTCGCCCAGCCTTGATTGGGTCTTCAACTCCGCTTCGGCGACCGACCCGGCGTCGCGGTACGCGGCGGCCGCGGCGGCAAATTCCCCTTTCGCCTCGAGGGAAATCGCGATCCCCTGGCGGAGGAGGAACCTCATGATCCCGGACGCTTTTCCGGTGGCGATGCCTTCCCGGAACCGGGAAAGGGCGAGGTCGTAGTTCCCGCGGTGGAAGGAGATGCTGCCGAGGTAGTAACGGGCATACAGCGTGGTCCGTGTTTTCGGATGCGTGTCCACGTAGGACCGGAGAAGCTGTTCGATGGTCGCCAACTTCAGCGGGTCCGCCCCGGAAGGGGCCTGGAGGACCTCCTGCGCCCGGTTCAGGTGAGGCCACAGGTCACGGGCCGCCTTGTTCTCTTCCCATTGCAGGTAGGCCCGGGTACCGAGCACGAGCGCGACGACGGCGACGACGGCGATCGCCCCGACGGCGGATTTCAGTCGGTTCTCCTTGCACCAGGCGACGATTCGTCCGAACGTGGATATGAATTCGTCGGGCCCCTTCAGGTCCCTTCGTCTGAAGCCTGTCTTCTCTGCCATCTCCGGGGTTTCTCCTTGGTCGTTCGATGATTTCGCATTGTATACCAGATGGGTCAGGCGATGGGACACACGTTCAGTCGCTCTCGCTCTCGAGGAACTGCCGGATCACCGTGGCGAGGGAATCGCGGATCTCCTCCGCGGTGACCTGCTCCATGGCGCGGACTTTCAGCGCACAACCGAGACGCTCCACCCGGTTCCGGAAGAGGCGAAGGGTGTTTTCTCCGATGCCGAAATCCTCGAAGGAATTTCCCATGACGGCCAGCACGACGCGGGCCGAGACGCCGCGGGTGTAGTCCGACACCGCCATCAGGCTCTCGAGCGATCCCGACATCTCGTCCTTCAGGAAGACCACGATCCCCAACGGGGAGGGTGCGAGAGCGTACCAGAGCGGGGAAAGGACGCGCAGGTACGGAAAGGCGTAGAGACGGATCGAGCATTTCTCCCCCACGCGGAGGCGCCCGAACATCCCGGCGGGGATTCCCTCTTTCCGGCGGAGCGAGAAGAAAACGTTGTCCACCTCGAAGTCCCGGATTTTCCCGAAGGCCATCAGCAATCCCTCGAGGAGCGAAGGGTCGGGAAGGTAAAAGACGATCTGCCCCGACGCCTCCCCCTCTCCCTGCCCTGGGTCCTCGAGGCGCGCACGAAGCCGGGCCATGTCCTCCGGGGGAAGAAATCCACTCTTGGGGGGGCGCGTCGCGTCGAAATTCCCGAACCGCAGGACTCCCCGGGTTTGGAGCGCGATCAGGGCCTCGTAGACCACGAGATCGGGGAATCCGCAGTTGTCGACGATCTCCTCGACGGTGGCGCAGAACTCCGCCAGCAGAAGGATCTCGCGGATCACCCCGCCGGCGGCGGCGACCTCGCGTGCCTCAGGGACGACGGCGACCGCGTCGGTCGGATGCGGAAGAGCGCCGCCGAGCATCCGGAGTTCGTCGTCCTGCCGCATCCCCTCGAGGATCGCCTGCTGGCTCGGCGTGAAGATCGTCCGTCGCACGCCGACCTTCCCGGGGAGGAAGCGGAACTTTCCAGCCTTGAGGGGAAGGAGGCGGAACAGGGCCTTTTCCCCGGCGATGTTCCGGGTGACGGCGGAGACGATCTCTCCCCTTTCTATGTACACCGACCCGGAGATATGCTCCGCTTCCACCTGCAGGATCCCGTTTTTCCGGTTCATCGCAAGCATCTGCCACAGGTCGGGCAGGAAGATCTGGCTCAGGTTGCCGCTGATCTCGGAATCCCCGGTCAGGGCCTCGGAGAGCGGATCCTGGAAGAGCGCCCGCTGGATCCGCAGGAGGATCTCTTCCTCGTGGAACGGCCTCCGAATGAACTCGTCCACCCCCTGGCGAAATCCCGACACGCTCTGCTCCCTGTCGCTGAGGAAAAAGACCGGCATCGACCGTGTGTTCGGGTTGCTCCGCAGGATCTGGACCAGTCGTTCCGGCGCGAGGATCGGAACCGAAAGGTCCAGCAGAAGAATATCCGGCTTTCTCAGGAGGGTCTCCGCGAGCGCCTTGCTCCCGTCCGCCGCCTCGATGATTTCCAGTCCCTTCTCGCGAAGGTAGGTCGACAGCGCCTGCCGGGACTTGTCCGAGGGGTCGGCGATCAGGACGCGCTTTGTCCCCGGTGTTGCGGGCACCTAGAAGTTCCCCTGCAACTGGAACAACTCCTGGGCCTTCTCCATCATCGCCTCCACCAACGACTCGTCGGCGGTGTTGAACCCTTCGACCTCGGTTCCCCGGTCGGCGCAGAAAAACCCGTATGCGCCGCCGTCCTTCAGGCACAGAACGAACTCCCGGTCTTTCAGCAGTTCGTCCTCCGTTGCGACGTACATCAAATATTTCGAATCAAACCGGGTGCTGCCCGACTGGCCGACGACATAGACGTTTCTGTGTGACGGAATGGATGCCTCGAAGGAGAGGAAGATCTGCTTGTAGATTTCAGGGGTCGGCCCCGCGACGATGACGAGGCCGCGATCCTCGGGGTTCACAGCGACGTCCTGGGCCACCGCCTCGAGAATCCGCATCCAGGTTTCGCGTGGAACCGAGAAGTGGGCGTTTCGTCCGAGGTCCTTCCGGAAGCGCAGGAAGTACGGTACGTCCTCTCCTTTCCGGAGGAGCTCGTAGTGCTCCCGCTTGCCGAGAAGGATCTCGAAGGCGTCCCAGAAGGGACGATCGGCGAGCCGCATGCGATGCAAAGGGCTTTTCTGCTGCCGGGCGAATTTCTCCTCGGCGACGCGCAGCAGTTCGGGAAAGTCCCGGCCGTCCCTCGGGCAGGTGGCGGACAGGAAGAACGGCTGGAGGAAAAACTCCGTCCCGAGAAACCGGATCCGGCACTTTTCCTTCACCGCCTTCCGGAGCCGTCGAACGGCGAGCAGGGCTCCGAAGGCGTCGGTTTCGGGAAGGACGACGCAGAACCGGTTCGCCTCCTCCCGCGCGACGAGATCCGAATCCCGCACCGCCCGGCGGACGGCGTCGACCATCGACGTCAGCGCTCCCACGACGATGCTCTCCCGCGTCTGCTCCATCAGAAAGGAGAAGTTCTCGACGACGAGGAACACGACGGAGAGCGGACGGCGGAAACGGGTCGCCTTGTATTTCTCCTTCTCGAAATAGTCGGCGAGGAATGCGGCGGAGTAGGCGCCGGTCTCGGGATCGCGCATCGAGATCGTCTCGATCCGCCCGAGGCGGTTGACCGTGTTCAGTGCGCCGGCGGCGTAATCGGCGATGATCCGGGCCATGTGGAGCTCCCGCTCGCCGTAAGGCTTCCTGTCGTTCCGCTCTCCCAGTTTCACGAGGCCGATCGGATTCCCCTGGTGAAGGAGAGGGACGAAGAGGTTCGACCTGGTGCGGACGCCCCTTTCACCGCCGCCCTCTCCCCCCTTCGTGACGACAAACGGGTCTCCCTTCCAGACTTCCTCCGCCGTGTCCGAGCGCGAGAGGAAGAAACGGGATCCCTCGCGGTCGATCCCGATCACGCCGCGCACGGAAGCGATCAGCATCTCGTCCGGGTCGGAGGGCGCAACCAGCCAGATGACGCAGCTCTCCGCCCCAAGGGCGTTGATGAACGTCTCGGTGACCTGGCCCAACAGATTTTCCTCGTCCTGCGTGGACATCATCTCCAGGCACTGCTGGTACATGGACGCCATCGAGTAGTACTCGAGGCTTTCCGCGAGAAGACGGTCCGCCACCGGGCCATCCGGACCGCCGTGGGAGGGGGAACCCCAGATCACCCATCGCGCCACCTCGTGCACCGGCGGTTCGTCGCGGTACAGGAACAGGGGGCCTCCGTACCGCTTCGCGTCGGACAGGATGCCGACCAGGCCGGTACGCGCGGACTCGACCGGGGCGACGACGGCGGCATAGGGGGAGAGGTCGAGGGTCTCGAGGTTCTCCTTCCCGGGGTCGCGGAAGTCGAACTCGACGGCATGATCGAGGAGGTTGAGCCGAAGCTCCCTGCCGGGTGTCGGCCGTTCCTCGAAAATCAGTATCCGGGAAGTTTTCATCGTTGCAGGGGAATTTACATCTTGTACTTGCTGAACTGTTCGGGGTCCATTTTCTCGAGCAGCTCGTCCCACTTGTCGCTCGCCCCGCTTTCGGATGCCGCGGGAGCCGGGATCGACGATTGCGCGAGGACCGTTTCGGATACGAGGATTCGCACGCCGCAGCGCAGGGCAAGGGCGATGGCATCGCTGGGACGCGCGTCCAGCCGCACGCTCCCCCCGGGGCCATCGAGGTGAAGAAGGGCGTAGTACGTGCTCTCGCGGATCTCCGCGATCTCGACGCTTCGAAGCCGCGTTCCGGTGGCATGGAGGATCGACTTCATGAGGTCATGCGTCATCGGCCGCGGCGGTTCCATCCCCTCGAGCGCCAGCGCGATCGCGTTTGCTTCCAGGAGGCCGATCCAGATCGGGACGACGTTTCCGGTCTCCGGGTCCCGAAGGACGACGATCGGGGATTTCGTCACCGGATCGACCGTGACCCCCGCCACGGTTACCTCTTTAGGCATGAGACGGCCTCTCTTCCCCGACGAGGGAGTGGGTCCCCGCGCCGGTAACGAGTACGGAACGGATCGGGCCATCGGTGCTCCGGGGAGTGAAGTTCACCGTCTTGTTGCAGGCGGTCCGCCCGCAACGCATCCCCGGGTCCCTCGCGCTCGTTCCTTCGACGAGAACCGGGACTTCCCGACCGACCAGCGCCGAGAGTCGTTCCCGGGTGTGCGAAGCCTGAAGGTCCTGCAGGCGCCGCAGCCGTGCGGCCGCCTCTTGCGGGTCGACCTTCTCCGTCATCTCCGCCGCACGGGTTCCGGGACGGGAAGAGAAGCGGAACGAGAACGAGGAGTCGTACCGGATCTCCCTCATGGCGGAGAGGGTCTTCTGAAAATCGTCCTCCGTCTCCCCCGGGAAGCCGACGATGAAGTCGGAAGAGAACGCCATCCCCGGGCGAACCTGGCGCAGCGCTTCGATCTTCGCGAGATACTCTCCGCGCGTGTAGCCTCGTCCCATCGCCGCAAGAACGCGATCGGAGCCGGATTGCAGCGGAAGGTGGACATGCGGACAGAGCGTCTCGATCTCCCCGAAGAGACGGATCGTCCGGTCATCCAGGTCCCTCGGGTGCGAGGTGATGAAGCGGATCCGCGATATCCCGTCGATCACGGAGATCCGCCGCACCAGCTCCGGGAACGGGATTCCCCCCTCCTTCTTTCCGTAGGAGTTGACGTTCTGTCCCAGCAGGATGACCTCCATTACCCCGCGCCCGGTGAGAGCTCGGATCTCGTCGAGGATATCTTCCGCCGGACGGCTCACCTCCCGCCCACGAACCAGGGGGACGACGCAGTAGGCGCAAAAGTTGTCGCATCCCTGCATGATGGCGACCATCGCCGAGACCGCGCCGGCAGGCAGGTGAGGAACGACGTCCCAGTGCGTGATTTCCTTCTCCATCCCGAGGGCCAGCGCCGGGAGGCGACGTTCCGCTCTCCGGACCATCTCGGGAAGGTTCGCGATGTTGTGGGTCCCGAAGACGATGTCGACGTGGGGGGCCCGCGCCCGGAGCCTCTCTCCGTCCTGCTGCGCGAGACAACCCCCGACTCCGATGAGCCGTCCCGGGCGGCGCTGCTTCCAGCTGCGCAGCGTCCCGAGATCGCTATAAATCTTCTGATCGGCCTTTTCGCGGATGCTGCAGGTGTTGAGGAGGACGAGGTCCGCCTCCTCGAGGGTGTCGGCGGCGCGGAACGAAGCCGAGGACATGAGAGAGAGCATTCTCGCCGAGTCCACGGCGTTCATCTGGCACCCGAACGTCTTGATGAAGACAGATCTCCGCATGAGGGCACAGTATATCATCCGGCCGGACGGTTCAACGCAAGGGTCCGGCGGAGTCGCCGCAGGAGGGGGGGCGAAGTGAGGCCGGTCTCCAGGGTTCCGTTCCCGCAGAGGCCGTGCACCGAGAGGGTCGATGCGCCGCTTCCGGCGAGGCGCCCGACCGAGGCGTACCCACTGCGGTACGGTGAGGAAGGGGAACGATGCCGGGGCGGATGCAGCGGGCCTCGAATGCCGGGATCTGAGGGAATGGAGCCCTGGAGGCCGGTGCGCAGCCGTGCAGGTTCACCGCACGGCGAGCCACGAACGGAGCCCCGCCCTCCGAGGCGACGCAGCCGAGCAGCACTAAGACAGTTGATGTGTCAGGCCGTTGTGGACATCTTTTCGCCGCGGATGATGAACCGGGCGGGGTCGATCTCCTCCCGCAGCACGCGGAGTTCGTCGTCCGTCGGCGGCGGGATCTCGCCGATCTCGGGCGCCAGCAGGGGGCGGAACGACATCTCCCCGACGACCTCTTCCACGCTAAGCCCCCGGAGGACCGAGAGGAGGGTCATTTTCCGGGTCGCTTCGTCGAACCCGAACAGCGCCTTCGAGGTGACCACGCGATGGGGGCCCGTTCCTCGGGGCAGCCCCGCCTTCTCGCGCGCTCCCGGACCGTCGAGGTAGCCGGGGGAGGTGAGAAAGTCGACCTTCGGCACGAACCGGCGCCCCTCGTGCTTGATGACGATGATCGTCTTCCAGCAGTGCGAGGCCACCTGATTCCCTCCCCCGCTCCCGGCGAACCGGCGTTCGGGCCTTGCGAACGTTCCGCCGAGGTGGGTCGAGTTGATGTTTCCGTACGGATCGACCTGGAGCGCCCCCAGCATCCCGTAATCCATGTAGCCGGTGGCGGAGTACGAGAAGGCCCGGTCCATGTTCAGCCACTGCAGCGACCGGTACGTGTTCTGCGGCCCCCCCATCGTTCCCCGGACGAAGGGCAGGACCGATTGCGGCCCGATCGCGCCGAACTCGAACAGCTGGGTGACGTTGGGGACGTACAGCTTCTGCGCCAGCATGGCGACCACCTGCGGGATCCCCCATCCGACGAAGATCGTCTTGCCGTCCTCGATGAGGCGGGCGCCCTGGGCGATCATGAACTCCGTGTCGGTGAACTCGATCGTACGCGGCATCTACCGACCCCTTTCCCGGGCAGTCGTCAACGATAGCCCTCGATGATCGTGGCGCGGCGGCGCAGCTCCCGCATCCGTTTCGCCCCGACCCGCCGGTCGAGGAATTCGTCGTGGTCGGCGACCGAGTAGATGTTCTCCTCGAGGTATTCCCCCATCTGCCCTTCGGTGCGGATGGCGTTCAGCCGGTCCACGTGTTCGAGATCGATCTCGTACCGGGCCGGCATGGCGCCGGGATACGCGCCGAAGGGGGCATGGACCACCGCGTCGACCAGGAAATACGGGACCGTGGTCCGCATCGGATCCTTCCGGAACTCGTCGGTCTCGACGATCTCCTCGGCCGAGACGATCACGCGGAAGGAGGCCAGCGCCGCCTCGAGGGCGAACAGGTTCGTCCCGAAGATCCTCGCGTTGCCGAACACGTCGGCCTGGTGGACGTGCAGGAACGCGACGTCCGGGTTCAGGGCGGGGACGAGGCAGACCGTGTCCCCCGTGTACGGATCCGTGATCGTCTTCGCCGCGGAGACCTTCATGTTGTCGGAGCCGAGCAGGTCCCGGGTCGGGAGGAACGGCACCCCGCGGGCCCCGGCGAGGATCCGGAGGGCGAGCCCCCCGTTCGTCCACTCGTACGCCCTGACGCGCCCGTCGCAGACCGCCTGGCCGATGTAATTCCCGTACCCGAGAAAGCCGACGTCGATCCGGCTGGCGCACCCGGCCCCCACCAGCAGGGAGGACTCGTGAAGCGTGAATTCGGCACCGATCCAGAGATCCTTCTTCCGTTGACGGATGACCTCCCGGATCAACGATTGCGGTCCGCGCGTAAGGCTGGAGAAGTCGTAGACGATGTAATCCCCGTCCGACACGAACGCGGCCACCGCCTCCTTTTCCGTGACCAGTTTCGGTACGGGGGATCGGCCTTTCCGGTCGCGGACATGCTCCCGGAAGTCGTCCGGGTGGGTGAACCGGTACTCCACCTCTCCTTCCCTCCGGATCCGATCGGTCTTCATCCGCGCTTCCCCCTTTTCTTCACCGACCCGGCCTTCCCGCCGTTCAGGAGATGGAACGCGAAACTGTGGTCGACCACCTTCTCGGAAATGGTGTACGGATCTTTCCGCTTGTTCGCCATGTCCGCCAGCAGCGGTTCGAGGAGTCCGTGGGCGTCCAGATCCGACATGGCTTTTCCGATCAGCCGGGTCTTGAGGATCTCCACCAGTTCGATCCGCGCCTTTTCACGTCGGTACCGGAAAAGGTTCCCCTCCTGGTAGACATATTCCTTGTGCCGGTCCACGGCTTCGAGAAGTTCCCTCGTTCCCTTATCGGTCGCCGCGACGGCGGAGAGAACGGGGGGCTTCCACTCCCCCTCCTTGAAGTCTCCCATCGAGACCATCGTCTCGATCTCGTGTTTCGCCTTGTCGGCCCCGTCCCGATCCGACTTGTTGACGACGAAGATGTCCGCGATCTCGAGGATCCCCGCCTTGATCGCCTGGATGTCGTCCCCCAGCCCGGGAACGACGACGACGAGGTTGGTGTGCGCCACCTTGACGACCTCCACCTCGTCCTGACCGACGCCGACCGTCTCGATGAGGATGATGTCCTTCCCCATGGCGTCCATGACGTTCACGATGTCGATGGTGGAGCGGGAAAGTCCCCCGAGATGCCCCCGGGTGGCGAGGCTCTTGATGAACACGCCCTCGTCGAGCGCGTGTTCCTGCATCCGGATCCGGTCTCCGAGGATGGCGCCGCCGGAGAAGGGGCTCGTCGGGTCGATCGCGACGATTCCAATCGACAATCCGCGCTTGCGCAGATGCGCGGTGATCCGGTTGACGAGGGTCGATTTCCCGGCGCCCGGAGCTCCTGTCACTCCAAGGATGTAGGCGCGTCCCGTGCGCCGGTACAGGCCCTTCAGCGTGCGGATCGCCGCGGGGATCTCGTCGTCCAGGTCCCGCATCAGCCGCGCCGCGGCCCGGGTGTTCCCGGCGAGGATCTCCTTTCCGGCGGCGTTCACGGCGGTCAGTGACTCCGGATC
>Ga0210044_10002213_pt1 | contig 29168 bp, 23 predicted proteins | sample CryGey13umfilter_2_FD_183959 | JGI IMG/M metagenome (GOLD analysis project Ga0210044, IMG submission 183959) | Groundwater microbial communities from aquifer in Utah, USA - Crystal Geyser 4/9/14 3 um filter (SPAdes) (version 2) | ecosystem: Environmental > Aquatic > Deep subsurface >... | reverse complement strand
AAGTTTGTCATTTAAAGGAATTGCTTCATCAAAATTTACATCAAAAAGTTCGATAGGCTTATTTGCTTTTTTTACTTCATCATAGGCAATACGTTTCCAGGCAATAGCAGCGGTTGGTTTTATCTCTTTTGTAATTGGTGCATCTGGAGTTCTTCCCATTAAAAACAATAATAGTGTATGTGCACCGGCAATAGATGATTTACTCAATAAAACTCTTGATGGTTTTTCTTCACTATGTGTGTAAGGAATATTTAAACCCATTCCACCTGTGCCGCTGGTTCCTATTTTAACATATATTTCTGTCTCTGCCTGGGACATTGAGGCGTATAAGATTTGAATGTGTCGAATTATCTGAGGGACGTAAAGTGTACAAAGAAGTTTTTCTGTTTCGTCGATTATAGATTCTTTTGCTGAATCAGTTTCAATGGTTTTTTTTATGGTTCTGTAAGTTGTATAAACATCTTGATATGCAATTCCGGTTGCTGAATTGATACAATCGATAATAATGTTTGGTTTGTACTCAGAGAGCAACTTGAATATCGAAGAACTTTTTAGAATTTCATCATTTAATTCTTCCATCGTGTCACTCATAAGAATTTTCCGTTCATCTTTATTCTCAAGTAATTCAAGCCTGTTACGATCCTTAAATTCATTGCGGACAAATATATTGCCCCACCAAGGGACAAAAAAATCTTTTCCGCTATCTGGAAATTCAATTTGTAATTTTGTAACCTGATCAAGAGCTTCTTCTTTTCTTAATGATGTTATAATAATCTGTTTTGGTTTTTGAGGCACTAATTTTCTTGCTACTGCACTTCCAACTAATCCCCAGCCTCCGAGGACAAGTACTGTTTTGTTTTCAATGTTCATTTAAACTCCATAAACTTTTTTATAAGTAGCAATAAATTAAAAGAATCAAAATGAATTGCCAAATGCTCTGTCAAACTTTAATGGAAGGACAAAGTATATTTTCTTTTTCTTATAAATCAGCGAGGTACTTTAGTTAAACCCTTTTAATTTTTATCTTTTTTAATATTTTCTTAATATGACACAGAATTTTTTGATTAAATTTATAACTAATTTTCCAACCAAAATATAGGATTAAATGAAAGTTTGGCTTATTTCTGCGGATATGGGTTATGGACATCAACGAGCTGCAGAACCATTAAAATTTTTAGCTGAAGGGAAAATAATTTCTATCGGTACAGACGATGTCACTTCGATTCGTAACAGGCGGAAATGGGCAAGACTTCAAAACACTTACGAGTTTGTTTCCCGCAATAAAAAATTTTCCTTCTTTGGAAAATATCTTTACAAACTTATGAATTCAATGCAGGCTATTCCTTCATTTTACCCCAAAAAAGACCGTTCAAAAATAAATCTTGCTGTCAAAATTCTTGACGGCTATATAAAAGATGGCTTATATGATAATCTGATTGAACTGGTTTCGCAGAAAAAACTTCCTGTACTTACAACGTTTTATGCACCTGCAATTGCATTGGACTATCATGGCTTTGATGATATTTACTGTGTTGTCACAGACTCGGATATAAACCGTGTTTGGGCAGCAAAAGATTCTTCAAAAAGCAGAGTTAAATATTTTGTCCCTTCTGAAATTGCACAGGATAGATTAAAACAATATGGCATTCCTACTGAAAATATTTTCCTTTCAGGTTTCCCGATTGATATTGATGAAATTGTCTCCGCAACCGAATTGTCAGTTGAAGACAGACTTGCAAAAAGACTGAAAACACTCGACACATTTGGGAATTTTTATAAACTTCATTCAGGAAGTGTTGAAAAAATATTGGGCATCGATCTGAAAAATATAACTCCAAATGACAAGCCGGTAATTTCATTTGCTGTCGGAGGTGCCGGTGCACAGAAAGAACTGGCAAAGAAAATAATTACAGGTTTATTTGATAGACTTCAGGACGATAAAATTAAATTAAATCTTATCGCAGGAATCAAAACAGAAGTAAGAGATTATTTCCGGAATTTAACAGAAAAATCCAATGCGAAAAATACAGAGATAATTTTTGCAGATACGAAGGAAGAGTATTTTTACAAATTCAACAAAGCCATCGGGGAAACTGATATACTTTGGACAAAACCGAGTGAACTTGTATTCTTTGCATCGCTTGGAATTCCGATAATTCTTGCACCTCCGATTGGAGCACAGGAAAGTTCAAACCGCCAATGGCTGCGGGATGATATCGGTGCGGGAATAATTCAGCAAAAGCCAAAATTTTGCGGTGAGTGGATTGATGATTTTATGAAGTCAGGAAAACTTGCTGAAGCTGCATGGTTCGGATATCTGAAAGTTGAACGCAACGGAGTAAAAAATATTGTCAGAAAAATTGAAAAATGGAGACAAAATGAATAAGAAATATTTGTTTTTATACTTAAATACAGGAGGCGGACACTTAGCTCCTGCAAAAGCAATAGCTGAACAGATAAATAAAAATCTCGAAAATAATATTGACGTGATTTTAATTGACGGTTTTGAAAATGCAAATAAAAATTTCAGGGATTTAATCGAAAAAGGATATAAGTTTTTGCAGAATAAAGCACCATGGTTCTATGAATTTATTTATGCGATTAATAAATTCCCTTTGTTTTCCAAGAGTACGGTAAAAAACATATCAAAAATGGTTTATAAGGATTTTGAAAATCTAATTACAAATGAAAAGCCGGATAAGATTGTTATTTTTCATTCCTTTTTAATCGAACCAACTTTAAATGTCATTGAAAAATTCAATCTGAAAATTCCTGTTTTGATTTTGGTAACCGACCCGATTACTCCTCCTCCGATTTGGTTTTTCAAAAACAATCTTGATTACATTGTCTTTAGCGATGAAGCAAAAAAAATTGCAAAGCAGAATAAAATTCCCGATGAGAAACTAAATGTATTTCCCTTTGCACTTAATGATAAATTTTCGAAAGGAATGTCAGCAAAAGCAATAAAAGAATTTAAAAAATCACATGAAATAAGTACTGAACTCCCAATGATTTTAATTATTGGCGGAGCTGATGGAATTCCAAAAGGGAAAAAGATTGTCAGACAATTAATCAACTCTGAAGTTGAAGCGGGAATTGCGATTGTTTGCGGCAGAAACAAAAAACTGTTCAATAAAATTGCTGAATTCAAAGAAAAGAATAATCTGGAGAATTTAAAAATTTTTGGATTTGTTGATTTTGTTTATGAACTAATGAGTGCCTCTGACATTGTGATTTCCAAAAGTGGTGCTTCAACTTTTATGGAAATTCTGCTTACAAAAAAACTCCCTGTAATCAGCAGTTATCTTTGGGAACAGGAAAAAGGGAATGTTGATTTTATAACAAATAATAATCTTGGTATTTACGAAACTTCTTCCAAAAAGATTGCAAAATTTTGTAGTGAAATTCTTAATGACGCCAAGAAATACAAAAATTACCAAAAGAATATCAGCAGCAAAAAAATTGAAAACGGGACAGAGAAAATTGCAGACTTTATCATCAGTTACAGAGAGAAAAAATGAATCTGCTTGTAATTTCTGATTTGCATATTGGCAAAGGTGACGGTTTCGATACATTCGGATGGAATGAATCTGAGATTATTTCGACTTTAGAGCGAATACGTCTGTTCATGAATATTGAACAGATAATCCTGAATGGCGATATTTATGAACTTATGAAATACAGCAAAGAGGAAATTTATGAGGCTTATCCGAGACTTGTTGAATATTTCAGGAAAAAACATTTTGTTTACTTAAAAGGCAATCATGATTTGCTCAATGATTCAGGTGGCATGACTTTTCAAATCACCAATTCAAAAGGGAAAAAAATTCATATTGAACATGGGCACAATGCTGATTTTATGAACGGTACAAAATTGGGGCGACTGTTAAGCAATTTGGGTTTTAAAATTCTGAAAAAACTTACAGCCAATAAGAAATTATTAAAAATCTACAGACAGATAGTTGAATTCGATGATCAAATTAACAGAATCCCAAGACGATATGATTCAGTAAAATACCTTCATTATGCATTAAAACTGTTAAAAGAAAATGACCTTGTTGTTTTTGGGCATACACACAAAATTGAGGTTCACAAAACTTATTACTTAAACAGCAAGAAAAAATATCTTAATTGCGGTTCATGTTCACTTGGCAGATTTCAGGCAGTTGTTATTGACACAGAAACATTAAAGTACGAAACAATCAAGCTGAATAAAAAATCTAAAATCCGGCATTTCTTAAATGAACTTGAAGGCAATATCAGCCTGAAAGATTCTGCAGCAGTATTTCCCCTTATTGAAAAAATCAGCACTAACTGAGTATTTACTATAAATGACTTCTGAATAACTCAAAGAATGTATCATAGTGCTTTGGCACAAGTGCCTCGCAAAGACAATGTATTTTTTTTCTGTCACTCTTCAGTGTTCAGCATCCTTCGACAAGCCTGACTATGTCAAAGGGATTTGAATATGTTTTGACTTCGTCAGGTAAACTCAGGATGACAAGTGAGCAATATTTCAGAACTCTCTATAATTTTTGTATGTTTGTAAAAATTATGGTAAAAAATGAAAATACTTATCACCGGCGGAGCCGGTTTCCTCGGAATTAATATAATCAGATTCCTTCTCAAAAGCGGTCATGAAATCTATTCGATGGATATTGCCGATTTCAACTATACTGATGTTTCAGAAAAAGTAAATGTGATAAACGGTGATATAAGAAATCTGCAGTTAGTCAATGATTCAATGAAAAATATTGACATTGTTGTTCATACTGCCGCAGCACTTCCGCTTTACAAACCTGAAGATATTTATTCAACTGATCTTGAAGGCACAAGGAATTTATTGCAAAGTGCGATTGAAAATCACGTAAAAAGATTCATTCATATTTCATCGACTGCGGTTTATGGTATTCCCGATCATCATCCGATTTATGAAAATGATAAGTTGTATGGCGTTGGCGATTACGGAAAAGCAAAAATTGCGGCAGAAGCAGAATGTCTGAAGTTCAGAGAAAAAGGAATGTGTGTCCCAATTTTGCGACCAAAATCATTTATCGGTCCTGAAAGACTTGGAGTTTTTGCATTACTTTATGATTGGGCAGCAACCGGACATAATTTCCCGATGATTGGAAAAGGAAATAACAGATATCAGTTGCTTGATGTTGAAGATCTTTGCAGTGCAATTGAACTTTGTATTAATCTTGATGAAAAAATTGTCAATGATACTTTTAATATCGGGACAAACGAATTCACAACAATGAAAGAAGATTATCAGGCTGTATTGGATTTCGCAGGATACGGTAAAAAGATTATCGGTCTGCCGGAAAAGCCAATCATATTCATTTTGAAATTTCTTGAAGCATTAAAAATTTCTCCGCTTTATAAATGGGTTTATGAAACTGCTTCAAAAAATTCATTTGTATCCATCGAAAAGGCAGAAAGAGTTTTAGGTTTTATTCCAAGATATTCAAATAAAGATGCATTAATAAGAAATTTTAAATGGTACTTGGAAAATTCGGAATCATTTAAAAATTCATCCGGAATATCGCATCGTGTACCATGGAAACAAGGGATTTTGGGATTTTCGAAAAAAATATTTTAATTTTGCCACGGTTTTTGAACCGTGGCAAGAAAAATTATCTTGATTCTTTTGTTCTTCGGACAGTTGAAATAATAAAACCTGCAACCATTACAAGAACTCCAATCCAAATCAAACTGATAAAAGGCTTTACACTTGCCTCTACTGATAAAAACTCATTTGATTTTGAAGAAGCAGTTGACTGAGATTCACCTATTTTTGAAACCACAAAATTTATTGTTCCGCCCGCAACAAGGCTATTCAGTTTAATTGAAATACCTGCTTCAGGAATTTCTTCAGTCGTATAAGTCTGCTGATTGTTGCTAACTTGCATTTTGGGTTCAATATTGAAATTCTTACCATTAACTGAAACTATCATCCTTGCACCGATGAAGAAATCTTTTCCTTCCTGCATTGAAGCCATTGCATCTTTTGGAAAGTTAAATCTATCAAAAGTGATTTTTACGCCTTCATAATCTGTGCTTTCACCTTTCTGCAATGTTACTTCACTTCCGCTTGACGAATTGGATGAACTGGCATCATTATAATTAATCGGAGAAATATAAAAATCTTTTGTGAACCTGTTCCAAATATCCGGCTCACGCATTAAGCTGTTATTAAATTCAGCAATAAACATAACAGGAGCGATGGTTGAAGAGCTTCCGTCTTTTGCAACATCAATCTTGAAAGCATATTTTTTACCATTTTCAAAAGGCTCATATCCTCTGAAAGTCAAATCATATCCAAGCACATTTTTGGTTTCATTTTTCGGAAGCATAACTTGTTTTGATTCCGAAAAATTTCCGGTGGCAACAACACCAAGCATAAAAAGTGCAATCCCGGCATGGGCAACATAAGGTCCAAGATGTGTTCTTTTTCTGTTAAATATTTTAACTGCAATTTCAATATTTACTACAAGTGTAAAAACTCCTGCAAGAACAAATAGCATTGGAAGAGTTTCAAAAACTTTTCCGAAGAAAATAATTAATGCAGAAAGAACTAAACTTGCAAAAACTGAGATCCTCGAATTTTTCCAAAAATCTTTAGTATCAGTTATTTTCCATTTCAGCAACAAACTTGCTCCATTCAACAAACCAATAATTATTGCAATAGGCAGATTTAATTCGTTATAAAAACTAATTTCAACAGTGCTTCCAAATAGCGGAGCCGAAGTTCCGGCAAGAATTATTATAGCTGACGCAATTAATGTAACTGCACCTGTGAATAGAGCCAGTTCACGTGAAAGAATACTGTCTTCACCCTGAAAATTCTTCTCAAGGAATTTCCATCTGTAAGCAATAAAACCAATTCCAAGCAGTGTAAAAGTTCCTGCAAAAATAATCAGCAATAAATATACTGCCATTCCGGGATCAACAAATGAATGAACAGAAGCATCTCCTAAAACACCGCTTCTTGTTAAAAACGTGCTGTAGAGAACAAGAACAAAAGTCATTATTGCAAGAATCAGATTTGTTTTAACATATCTACCGGCACCTTCATGAGTTGTGGTTTTCTTCTGAATTAATAAAGTATGAATAAAAGCCACACCGACAATCCATGGAACAAGACTTGAATTTTCAACCGGATCCCAGCCCCAATATCCACCCCAGCCAAGGACACCATAAGCCCAGTATCCTCCAAGCATTATTGCGAAACCGAGCACCATCATTCCGGCTAATGCCCAAGGTAATGAATGTTTTATCCAATCTTTATATTCATTTTTAATCAGAGCAGATAAAGCAAAAACAAAAGGAACTGCTGACATTGCAAAGCCAATAAACAAAAACGGAGGATGAATCTGCATCCAAAAATTTTGTAATAATGGATTTAAACCTTTTCCGTGAATAATGAAGTGATTAATAGAAATGCCATTTCCGGAAAGCATTGAATACAAAGCCTGATCCATTTGTACTAATGTCTTATTTGATCCCTGATCCTGAAACATAAAGTTCTGTAAAAACGGCAAGGAAAGGTAAGAAGGATTTATTTTTTCAATCTCGATAAATGCAGGCTCTGTCCACAAATATGTAAATGGACTTTTGAAAATAGGACTAACCATCAGCAGAAGAAAAGAAGTTACCAAAGTAAATATCATCATTGAACGATATTCCAAATCGCCTCTTTTCGATGTGTATTCTAAAAGAACTAATCCAACTATTGAAGAGAATAAAACCCACAGCATAAAACTTCCTTCCTGTCCGGCATAGAATGTAGACATCAATAATCCCAAAGGAAGATCATCACTACTGTAATTATAAACATACTTAAATTGATATTGATGAGTTACTATAGCATTTAGTAGCACAGCCGATGCAACAATTACAGCTACTGCCATTACATGATATCCGACCCGAGCAAGTTTCAATGTATTTACATAACCTTTGGTTGAAAAGTAATACATTAAGAAACTGAATACGCTCGCAATAAGTGCAAGCGTTAATAATATATTTCCAAACATGAAAATCTCCTTACTGAACTATGAGTTCTTTTGCTGTTGTTCGTATTGTGATTCGTATTTTGATGGACATTTGGTCAAAATATCTGAAGCATAAAAGGCATTATTCTGATATTTTCCAGTAACTACAACACTGGTGGAAGATTCGAAATTATTAGGAATCGTCCCATTATAAATAACTTTTAACTCTTTGCCTTTAAAATCTTTTATAAAAAATGAAAAAAGATTTTTATCCATATCAATATGATAGCTTTTCTCTTTCACCCAGCTTCCGGTAGCTTTAATTGTGCCTGAAGTTGAAGCAATATTAGCAAAATCTTCTTCATATTTAATATTAGTTTGAGTGAATAAGAAAGCCATTATTCCCAAAAAGACAATTATAATTAGTCCTCCGAATATATATTTGTTTTTCATCTTACTTCTCCTTTAATTCCTTTTCGATTGATTTTAATCTTTTGTCTGTTGAATTAACAAAGAGAAAAATCCCAATCCAAATTACAAGCACAATAAACAGGACAATATAGATTGAATTTTTCTCAAAAAAAGATACTAAATTTTCCAAACTCACCTCAAATTATTTTTTTTGAAATTTTATCTTTAATTATAATTGATTTATAACTTATTGACCACATCCAGAAATATAAAATAGTAAATGCAATAAGTGATATATAAAATACCAGCTGCATATTTCCATTCATTTTGAAATCCACAACCGGACCAGAGTTATCATCATTAGCAGAACCGGGATGCAAACCGGTCATAATTCTCGGCATAATAAAAATAAAGAAAGGAACAGTGAGAAATGCAATAATTGAATAAACTGCCGAAAGTTTAGCCCGCTTATCTTCATTTTCCACAGCAGATCGCAAAGCGAAAAGCGAACCATAGATAAGAAGTAAAATAAAAATACTAGTTTCCCGTGGATCCCAGTGCCAGAAAGCACCCCACGTAAATTTTGCCCAAATTGAACCCGTGATAGTAGCTAAAATTGTAAATACCATTCCAAGCTGCAAGGCAGCCGCTGATTTTGAATCATCATCCATATTCTGCTTTGCTAAATATTTTATCCCGTAAATCATTGCCATCAAAAAAGCAATTACAGAAAGCCAAGCAGTTGGTACATGGAAGAAAATTATTTTTGCTTTTTCCTCCAAGCCGGGTATAAAAGGGAAGTGATACCAAGCTGTTGGTTTATTTACAATTGGAAACGTTATTCCTGCAATTATTACAAATACCATAAGAACAAAAAGTAAAGATTTCCAGATAATCGATTTCATAAATTATTCATTTCTTTATAGTGTAAAAAAACTTAATTGTATTTCAAAAATAAAGTCAAAAGGTGTTATTTCAAAAGCATAAAAATGCAATTATTATACTCTCATCTTTAGCTTTTGATTCATATTTTTGAACAAGTTATTAAAAAATTCGTCTAATTAAAGAAAAAATGTAATCGGAGAGAAAAATTTTGTCATCCTCAAACCCAATTAAAAGAATATTTGATCTTTATACAAGCGATTTAACGCTTCAGGAAATTGAAAGGTTAATTAAAAAAGAATCAGCTGCTGTATATGAATTTTATAAAAATGAAATCCCATCTCCGGAAATACATAAAAGTAAATTTGTCCGGGGAGTAATTTTTGCCCGAAGTATATTTAATGCATTTCTCCTTAAAATGAATGCTGCAAGAAGAATTTTTTATATCCTTGCCCTCCTCCTTTTTTTTATCGGATATGCAAATCAAAACGGTACGTATTTAATTGTCTCTTTCCTGATTGTGAATTTGTTGCTGGCCTTTGAAATGGCAGATAAATTTACTGCAAAAGATGAATTGGAACTAGCAAATAAAATTCAAACCTCGCTGCTTCCTTCTGTATCGCCCACAAATCCATTTTATGAAATATCTTCATATTATAAATCTGCCAAAGAAGTTGGAGGAGACTATTTTGACTTTATTTATAAAGATGAATCTGATGAAAAACTTTTTCTCGCTATCGGTGATATTTCCGGCAAAGGAATGGCTGCTGCTCTTTATATGATTCGCGTTCAGGCAATTCTGCAGTTTTTGATCAATAATTTTTTTTCACTATCCGAAATAATGATTAATCTGAAAAAGTATTTTTCGAGAAAATTAAGGAAAGAATATTTTTTAACAATTATGCTTTCCTCTGTGAACAATGATGGTAGTTTAACAATTTGTAGAGCCGGACATATGCCGGCATTACATTTCAAAGCGAAAGAAAAAAGGCTTGAAGTCATTAATCCAAAAGGAATCGGAATTGGATTAAATGACAAAGGTGCTTTTGAAAGAACACTTGAGGAAGTTACAATCAAACCTGAAAAAGATGACATAATATTTTTCTATACCGATGGCGTTATTGATGCGATGAATATTGACAAAGTCCAATTTGGTGAAGAAAGACTGAAAAAAGTTATTTCCGAAAAATCTTCTTTTTCATCCGAGGATATGAAAGAATATATTGTGAAATACCTCGAATATTTTTGTTACAATGCATCCCAAACAGACGATTTTACAATGATAATCTTAAAGGCAATATAAACTTTAGTAAATTTTAAATTCTTCCGATTCGGGTCTTAACTCATCATACATTCTTTTCAATGAATTATATGCTGCCTGATTACCGCGTTTCGCAGCCAAACGATATAATCTTTCCGCTTCGGATTTTTGCTGCTTGATTCCAATTCCATTTTCATAGCAAAATCCAAGATATGCTTGTGAAAGAACAGAACCTGAATTTGCTGCATCCATTAAAACATTCACCATTTTTTTCTTTTCTGAATTTTCTTTCGCAGATTGAATTTCAAGAAATGCAAGCCTAACTTTTGCTTCCATGCTTCCTAATTCAATTGCCTTTCGCCAATACTCCTTTGCATTTGCAATGTTTTTCTCAACCAGATTTCCATTGTAATAACATAAACCTAATTCAATCAATGAATTCAAGTGTTCAAGTTTTGCTGATTTTTTCAATAAATCCATTGCCTGCGAAGTTGTTAATTGATAATCAAGATTTAACGCAACAAGCGAAGCCCAAACGAACATTGCTTTGGGGTTATTTTGATCAATTTGCTTTTTGATAATTCTAAAAAAATCATCTCTCTTTATCAGTGTCATTAATTCTTCAAGAGCCTTTATTGAACCCAACCTAAAAGATTTTATCAGTGATTCAGAAGAATTCATCAGCTCAACTTGATTTTGAAATTTTCTGCTTTCAATTTTTCCTTTTATCAATAATGCTTCAGGGCTTCCTTGCTCGCAAGCATGAAGTAAAAGTCCCCAATTAGTTGTATCTTTTTGTGATTTAATATCAACAATTCCCAAAATCTTTCTGATTTTTTTAGAATCATTTTTATCAAAACTCTTCACAAGTGAATCAATTGATGTTTGACTTCCATTTTCTTGCAAATTCAATATCTCGATATCATAATCATTTTGAATATTAGAAGTTTGCCGGTTTGTTGAATCCGTTTTAGATTTATCATTTATAATTAAACTAGTATTGTTTAGATTCTGAAGTGCACTTTTTGCAGGATCAAAATTGTTTCCTGCGGATTTTGTAAACCATTCTTTAGCCAGAGTTATATTTCTTGTGACAATTAAATCATCCGTATAAAAAATTCCCATAACATATTGGGCTTCGGGCATCCCGCTTTCTGCAGCAAATTTAATATTTTCAAATGACACAAATGGGTTCCAGCCAACTCCTATTCCATTTAAAAATAAAATTCCGTAATTATATTTTGCAGAAGCCAAATCTCTGTCAACGGCTTTTTTCATCCACACAACTGCTTTCTGTGTATCTGCTTGAAATCCTTTACCGAGCAAATATCTCAACCCCAATTCATGCTGAGCAAAAGGGTCTCCTTCGCTGGCTTTCTTTTGCAAAATATAACTCGACATTAACGGATATGAAGTGTATTTCGGCTTAATCAAGGGATATAAATTTCGCTTAAAATTGAATTTGAAAGCCTCGCTATTTGTGGAATCCTGTGCATAAATCTGCAGCGAAAGAATAAACACAAAAAATATTATTGATTTTATTTTCATTTAATTACTTTGACAGAAAAATATCTTTTAAAGTTTAATCCAAAATGTTTTTTCTTAAATAGAACTCGTTATGAGTATCGAATATTTTATATTCGTTAAAGTCAGTCAATTTATTTATAAGAAACAAACCCATTCCGCCTTCAGGCAAATTTTGTATATCGGCTGGATCAAATTCCAAATCAGGAACATCGAAAAAAGTCCTTGAAATACCGTAATCTTTAATTATACATTCCCAAATATTATTTTCAATTCTCACTTCAACTTGTATTATTCCGTTTGGTTTTGCAAGGTATGAATGCCTTACAATATTATTTAATGATTCAACCTGAACAATCTCTAATTCTTTTTGGTGTTGCTCATTTAATTTTGACAATGAATACAAATTCTTCATCTCTGAATTAAAATTCATAACCTCCTTGTAAGTGGAGTGCAATGTAAACTGTTTCTTTAACATTAATCCCTAAAATTATTTGTGAAATTAATTAAAACATTTCTCATATTCACATTGAGAATAAAAGAAAATGAAGAATTCAGCATGAAAAAAATATTTGCAGCTATTTTAATTATTTATGCAATTTTCTTGATAACAATAAATCTTGATTCCCCATGGCTGAAAAATATTTTCATTCCTGAAAATAACAACCAAACCAAACTTGCAATAAATTATTTAAGCAAAAAATACAATGCTGTAAAGTCAACTGAATTTAAGTCATTTACCGAATCCAACTTTGAAAAGATATTACAGAAAAATATTATTTTTGATTCATCTGTAATTGATACTTTTAAGTATGACAGTGAAGATTATGTTGTTCTCAGTATTGCTTTAAAAAATAAAGAAGTAACAGCAATTTTAAAATTTTACCCACAACGGTATTGGAGAGAAAACAAATTCCCAATTGGAAAAGTAATTGTGTGTGTGAAAGCAACAAAACTTATTAAAACCCAGTCTCTTAAATTTCTTAAATATATTGAGGGAATTAATTTTCCGTTTGAATCGCACGATGAATTTTATTTAATCGGAAATCTGATTGACTTTGTAAACGTATCATAAAATAGAAAAGGATAAACATGAAAAAATCAGTAATCTTTTTTTTAATCTTATTTGCAATTGATTTCTTTGCGCAAAATCAAAATGATTTTGAACTGAAGCAATATTACTTTGTTATGCTGAAAAAGGGTCCGAACAGGAATCAGGATTCATTGCAGTCACAAAAAATTCAGGAAGGGCACATGAAAAACATTACTGATTTATCAAATGACGGTAAATTAGTTTGTGCAGGTCCATTTGGTGATGAAGAAGGCGGAGGAATTTTAATTCTTAATGCTTCCACTTTTGAAGAAGCAAAATCAATGGTTGAAAGAGATCCCGCTATAATTTCAGGAAGGTTAATTTCCGAAATTCGACCTTGGTGGACTGACAAAAGAACATTTTCCTTAGAATTAGAAAGCGAATAAATTATTTTATATTTATAAAATTTATTTAAATATTTTCAAATTTGGTTGAAAATATTTAAATAAGTTTTTATCTTGAAATAAGACATTAGAATCTTTATGCCATTAATATCCAATTAAATGGAAACATGAATATGAAAAAACAAAACAGAAGAGACTTCTTAAAAAGCAGCATAAGCATTGCAGGAGCTGCAACAGCAACAAACTTATTACTTCCTAAGAATACTAAAGCTTCACCGGAAAATATTCTGTCTAATGACAGATTTGGAGTTCTTGTTGATACAACCGTTTGTATAGGCTGTAGGAAATGTGAGTGGGCATGCAAAACTGCCCATAATTTACCTGCCGGTGATGCCTCTGATTATGATGACAAAAAAGTTTTGTCAAAAAGACGAAGACCATCACCTGGCGGATATACTGTCGTTAACCAATATCAGACAAACCAAATTCCAACGAATGTAAAATTTCAGTGTATGCATTGCGATCATCCTGCTTGTGTTTCAGCGTGTATTGTCGGAGCTTTTTCAAAGACAGAATATGGAGCTGTAGTTTGGGATGAAACAAAATGTATTGGTTGCAGATACTGCATGGTTGCATGTCCGTTTCAGATACCTACATTTGATTTTGATAAAGCGATTGAACCAAATATTTCGAAATGTGATTTTTGCATTGACAGACTGAAAGTAGGGAAAATTCCTGCATGTGTTGAAATTTGTCCGGTAGAAACACTCACCTTTGGACCACGAAAAGATTTGATAGAAGTTGCAAGAAAAAAGATAAAAAATTTCCCTGACAGATATATAAACAGAATATTTGGCGAGGCAGAAGTCGGTGGAACTTCATGGTTATATCTTGCAAGTTCACAATTTGAAAAATTAGATTTTCCAAAACTCGGAAAGAACCCGGCACCCGGAGTTTCAGAAACAATTCAGCATGGAATATTCGCATATTTTATCCCACCAATAGCACTTTATGCACTTTTGGGCGGGATAATGTGGGTAAATAAAAAATCTGAAAATGAAGATGAGGAGTAAATAAATTGACTGAAGAAATTAGAGCAATCCCAATGGATAAGAAATATTTTACACCAATAGTAATTGGTTTAATTATTCTTGCAGCAATCGGAGGAATATTTTTGCTGCTTCGGTTTTTATTTGGAATCGGATTTGTGACAAACCTTGATACACAACATCCGTGGGGTATCTGGATTGGTGTTGATGTTGCAGCAGGCGTTGCCCTTGCAGCCGGCGGATTCACATCGGCGGCGCTCGGACATATAATGAACAAATCAAATTATGAAGTTGTAATTCGTCCGGCATTATTAACAGCACTTCTTGGCTACACTTTTGTTGCACTGTCTGTTTGTATTGATTTAGGAAGATATTATTCAATCTGGCATCCACTTGTATTTTGGAACGGTAACTCAGCTCTATTTGAAGTTGGTATTTGTGTAATGACTTATGTTAGTGTTTTATATATTGAATTCCTTCCTATTGTATTTGAAAAGTTTGTGGGTAATGTAAATCTTCCTGGAATTTTCTCAAAATTTAACGGAAGCATCGATAAATTATTGAGAGTTTTACAAAGATATTTAAGTAAAGCAATGTTTGTATTTATAATCGCTGGCGTTGTTCTTAGCTGCCTTCACCAATCATCACTTGGAACTTTGATGGTAATCAGCGGATCAAAAATGCATCCGCTTTGGCAGACTCCTATTTTACCTTTGTTGTTTTTATTGTCAGCCGTCTCAGTTGGTTTCCCGATGATTATAATGGAATCAATTATTTCTTCACGTTCATTCGGATTAAAACCGGAAATGAAAGTTTTGAGCAAATTAGGAAAAATTGTCGGACCATTATTGGGAATTTATCTTGCCTTTAAAATTGGCGATGTGGTAATCCGCAAATCATTTGTTTACTTGAATGATTTGAACTCCGTTTCGATCATGTTTTTTATAGAATTGCTTGTTGGAGTCATTATTCCAATGCGAATGTTTCTGTCAAAGGAAGTGCGAAAATCCCCAACATTTATATTTATAGCATCAATATTGGTTGTTATCGGAGTTTTAATCAACCGAATCAATTGCTTTTTGGTTGCATATAATCCGCCATACGCAGTAAGAAGTTATTTTCCATCAGCCGGAGAAATTTTTGTAACACTTGGATTTATTTCTCTCGAAATTCTTTTATTCAGATTGATTGTAAAATATTTCCCGGTAATAAGTATTCCAATTTCTATGAAACATAAATATTCAATAAAGATAAAATGATATGAAAAAGCTATTAATATTGTTATTGATTTCGGTCAGCATTTATGCACAGCATCAGCAAAATTCAATTAAATATAATTGCAATCTTTGTCATGAATGCGAAAATCCCACTAAACTTAATCCGTGTCTGAAATCCTGCCCACGAGATGAAGTTATTACAGTTTATCACTCTGCAGAAAAGGCCCCGGATATAATCAAAATTGATTTAGTGAAATCCGAAAAAGATATTTATCAGGCCGTAAACTTTACACACAAACTCCATGCTGAAATGTCGAATATGGCCGGAGGCTGTGTAATTTGTCATCATTATAATCCTGTCGGTAAAGTAGTTGCTTGCCGAGAGTGCCACGAGAATCAGAGGAAACGGGAAGTTCTTGATAAACCTGATTTGAAAGGTGCATATCATCGTCAGTGTCTAATGTGTCATAAGACATGGAAAAAACAGGATGACTGTAATTTTTGTCATTTGCAGAATAATGTAAAATCCTCCGCTGCGAAACAAAAAAACAAAAAGAATGTTCATCCTAAAATTGAAACCCCAAAAAAGATTTTATTTAAATCAAATGGTTATAAGAATACATTAGTCACATTCTACCATAATGATCATACACAAACATTTGGACTTGAATGCAAAAGTTGCCATAATTCTGATGCATGTGCAAAATGCCATAATCAAAATGTGGTTCAGGTTAAAAATTCTTCGAAGAAAATGGACAAACATCAAGTCTGCTCAAGTTGTCATGATGTAAAAACAAACTGTCAGGAATGTCATAAATCGAAAGAAGCCAAAAGATTTAATCATTTTGCAAAAACAGGTTTTGAATTAAAAAATTATCATAGTAAACTTGAGTGCAGTAAATGCCATAGAAATGGGAAATCATATTCCGGATTGAAGAAAGAATGTTCGAATTGCCACTCAGCCTGGCAGCCGGATTTTAAGCATAAAAAAGTCGGTTTGGTTCTAAGCGAAGAACATTCAGAATTAGCCTGCGAGGATTGCCATAATTTAAAGACTATGAAAGTTGATTGCAGTAATTGTCACGAAGAAAACTTTTATCCAAAACATTTGCCGGGGAAAAAGGTTAAATAGTAATTATGAAACGTGTAATCAGGAAAATAAGCACAAAGTTGATTTTTATTATCAGCATAACTTCAATTATTATAATAAGTGTCTATGCTTATTTTTCTATTAATTTTCAAAGCAAAGTTCTTGAAGAAGAATCTCAGCGTCACTTAAATCAACTTTCAGAAACAATTAAAAACAGTACTCGGGATGCAATGCTTGAGAACAAGAGAGAGAACATTCAAAAAATTGTTCATCGAATTACTCTTGAACCGTGTATTAAAAAAGCAAGAATAATCAATAAAGAAGGGCGGATTATCTATTCATCCGACTCGACAGAGATTGACAATATTATAGACATAAAAAACGAAAGCTGTAAATCGTGTCATGAAATCGGGAAACCTCTTGAACGACTTAAAATCAAAGAGAGGATGAAAATATTTAAACTTCATCCCGATTCCACTCGAATGATGAGTGTTATCAATCCGATTTATAATGAGAAATCTTGCTACGAAGCTGATTGCCATGCTCACGAAAAAGATAAGGTTGTGCTCGGTGTTTTGGATATGACAATATGTCTGAAGAATATTGATTTGCAAATTGAGCAAAGCAGATTAATTATAATGTTTATGACAATTATCACGATTTTATCGCTCGGGTTAATTCTTATTTATTTCATAAAAAGGTGGGTTGACAGACCTGTGAAAGATTTAGTGAAAGCGACGAATAAAGTGGCATTGGGGAATTTATCTTTCGAAGTGAAAAGCCGCTCAAATGATGAACTTGGAGATCTTTCAAGCTCTTTTAATAACATGACCAAGAAACTTTCTGAAATGAGACTACAGCTTTTACAATCCGAAAAAATGGCATCATTAGGGCAGCTTGCCGCAGGAATTGCTCACGAAATCAACAATCCTTTGACAGGAGTTTTATCATACAGTAGTTATTTATTGAAACGAACAAAAGATAATCCGGAATTACAAAACGATTTAAATGTTATTGTACGTGAGACGATGAGAAGCAGGGAGATTGTAAAACAATTACTTGATTTTGCCCGTCAATCAACACCAAAGAAAATTAAAATAAACATTAACGAAATAATTGAAAGAGCCGAAAAAGTTGTTGCAAATCAATTAATGATCAATAATATAAATATTGAAAAAAACTTGGGTGGCGACTTGCCGGAAATAATTATTGATCCTAATCAAATCCAGCAGGTAATAATAAATTTAATCGTTAATGCAATTGATGCAATAGCAAAAAATGGAAAAATAACCATCTCTACTTCTCGATTTGCCGTTGACCCATACGGATTTACCATAATAAAAGATGCATTATGTCCAAATGAACATTCGTTGATGTGCGAGTCTCATAAAATTGACGGGAATCCTTCAATTAAAGTGTTAGGAATATTTGACAATTTGCGTAATGAAATATTTCTTGATCCGGTTTATGGCGGGCAAAAACATGAAGCCGCTCATGAAATTCTCAAAAAGAAAAACATAAATATTGTATGTCCTACTTGCGAAGTTTCATTTATGGATAATTTAAGTAAATGCCCGACATGTAATGAAAACACTTATAAAATCCCGATACAAAACAAAGGATTTTTAATCGGATGTTTGAATAAAAATCACAGTTGGCAAAAATGGGAATACATAGAAAAGAAAGGCAGTCAGGAATATATTGCACTTGAAATAAAAGACAACGGCTGTGGTATTTCTGAAGCAAAAATCAGCCGAATATTTGATCCTTTTTTTTCTACAAAGGAACAAAAAGGAACCGGACTTGGACTCGCTGTTGTGTGGGGAATTATTGATAATCATGGCGGATCAATCAGTGTTGAAAGCAAGATTGATGAAGGAACAAAATTTAAGATCATGCTTCCGCTTTTGGGGAGGGTGTAGGATGAATAAAAAATTTGATATACTGATTGTTGATGATGAAGAGATCGTAATTGAATCTATAAAGAAAATTTGTTTATATAAAAATTATTCAATCTCAACTGCAACAAATTCATTCGATGCAATTAAAATATTAGAAGAAAATGACATAAAATTAGTTGTTACCGATATTATGATGCCCGAAATGAATGGCTTTGAATTACTAATTGAAATTATCAAAAAGAATATTTCTGTTCCGGTAATATTGACATCAGGAAATTCTTCATTGGAAATGATTTCCAAGGCTTTTATGCTCGGCGCAATTGATTTTCTTCCGAAGCCTTTCAACTTCGATGAATTGGAAAGTTTTATATCGCGTGGAATGATGATCTCCAATTTATTCATTAGGAAAAATGAGAATAGAGAAGCAGGCTCGAATCTCTACTATGTAACTTGTCCGAGCAACTATAAGAAATTCGGAAGAGGGAACTGGGTAAAGTTTGAGGAAGGATTTGTTAAAGTCGGTGTTAGTGATTTGCTGTTGAAATCTATTAATTCAGTCAATCAGATTATATTAAAAGATGTTAATAACCAATTAAGCATCGGTGAAAGTTTTTTGAAAATAATTGATTCGAATGAAATGATTCATGAAATAATCTCCCCGATTTCAGGCAATATTATTGAAGTAAATCAGAATATTGTTGAATCAATATCATTACTTGAGAAAGATCCGTATTTTGAAGGGTGGCTATATAAAGTGACTCCGTCGGATATATTTTATGAGGAAAAATATTTAATCTCCTGTTCATCAGATTGAACTTAAACTAAAATAAGGAATATAAAATGCCTGTTTACATTATAATCATTTTGCTTGTTTTGTTTGTCACTGCAGATGTCATTATCCGCCAAGCATTTAAAGCATATAAAGAAAAGAAAGCCAGGAGGGAAAGGGAACTTGTCCTGAATGAGAGTCTGAATTTGGACTTCAGCATTGAGGCGCTTTCTTTGAAACGCGCTGAAGTACAGAATCCTAAAGCAAGAATTCTTTGTGTAGATGATGAAAATGTTATTCTGGATAGTTTCAGGAAAATACTTGTTCTTGCCGGTTACTCAATTGATACCGTAACTAGCGGGAAAGAAGCACTGGGATTGATTCAACTTCACAATTATGATTTTGTGTTTACAGATTTAAAAATGCCCGAGATGTCAGGAGAAGATGTTTGCAAATCGGTTAAACATATGCGTCCGGATATTGATGTAATAATAATAACCGGCTATGCAACTGTTGAATCTGCAGTAGAATGTATGAAATACGGTGCAATGGATTATTTGCAGAAGCCATTTACGGAAGATGAATTACTTGAACATGTAAATGAATTTATCATAAAGAGAACCACTAGAATTAAATCAAAAATGAAACCTCCTATTCATGTGGTTAGTGATGAAGATTTTTCGCAAGGTTTGTCGGATGAATTAGTAATTCCGGGCGGTGTGTTCATTTCAAAATCCCATGTTTGGGCTTCACTTACGCAGGATGGGAAAGTCAAAATTGGTATCGATGACTTTGTAAATAAAGTTATCTCAGAAATAAATGGTATAGAATTTCCTAATCTCGGGATGAACGTTAAAGCAGGGCAGACATTATTCAATTTGAACATCGGAACAAAAAAAATGCCTTTCACTTCGCCGCTTTCAGGTAAAGTTATTCGAATAAATGAAAAACTAAAAAATGAAATAGAATTGCTTAATGAATCTTCCTATGGTGAAAATTGGGTTTGTCTGATTGAAGCCGAAAATCTTGACGATGAACTGAAAGAATTAAAGATTGGTAAATCTGCAATAGCAATGTTCGAAAGTGATCTTGATATGTTAATTTATGCTTTGAAAAAATTTGATACTTTTTCTGATGAAAAAGAATATAAAATCGGTAAAAATATTTTCAATCTGCGAGAGAAACTTTCGGAGAATCAATACTTCTCTGTTCTTTACGAAATCTTCAGCAAATAGATTTCTAATAAAAAGGCAGCTTTATTTGGCTGCCTTTTTATTTTCTATCATAAATTTTTCAATTTCTCTTTTTGTTTTTTCATAATCATATTCTTCGACATGAATCTGAGTAATGCTTATATTTTTAGCTGAGAGATGATTTCTGAACTCAGTCGCAAATTCTGAACTGCCACAAAGGTAAAAATCACAATTGGAATCATTTATTCCTGAATTTCTGAAATCGTTATCGAAAACATCCGGAGTCAATCTGCAATTTCTTCCATTTTTACTATTAGTTTCACGTGAGAAATAATTAAACAGTTTAATTTTTTCTTCTTCGTTGAATCTTAGCAATTCATCAATAAAATATGCAGTTTCATAATTTCTGTTTGCATAAAACAAAAGCATATTCCTGCTGTTTTTTTTATGCAATTCATCTTTTATTATTGACATGAAAGGTGTAATTCCACTTCCCATTGCTATAAACACAATATTATTTCTTGCATCTGAAGTCATAGTTAATTTTCCTTCAGAAGGCAAAGACCAGATTAAATCACATGAATTCATCTGTAAAACTGCTTTGGTAAAATCATCATCGTTATTCCTGAAAACCAATTCAACAGTTGGCAATTCAAACGGCGACGAAGCAATTGAAAAACTTTTAAACAAGTATTTATTATAAAATAAAACTATAGTAATAAACTGCCCGGAAGAAAATTTCAATTCGTTTTCAGAATCTGTCAACTTCAATCTGACCGAATCAGAATAACAATCTTCAACACTAATAATATTTAATTTTATCAAAAAAATCCCTTTTAATTTCTAACAGAAAAATAACAAAAATGGTTCTGAAAGATAAACCATCTTTGAAGAGTCATTTTTACAAAAAAAATCCCCCGATTTTTTTAACCCGGGGGATTGTAAAGGTAAAAATCAACAAGAATTATTTATACAGGTTTTGTAAATTTCTTTTGCTTCTGTTTTTCCAGCCTGCTTTGTGATAAGCATATCCGGTAATCAAAGGCATTGCCAGAGTGGCTTCAGCATAAACCATTTGTTCGAATGTCTGCGAAACTTTTCCCCATGAACTTGCTTCTTTTAATGTTGAACTAGATAGCGCACCATCACGGACATCAGCAACAGTAATCTGTATTGCATATTTGTGCATCTGAACATCTTCCTGAAGCATATCAGCAGCAACAACAATGTCCTGTGTAAAATTTTTCGGAACTCCGCCGCCAATCATGAAAATGCCTGTTTCTTTGCTCTTTAATTTAATTTGTGTCAGCTCGAGAAAATCTTTCCCTGAATCAAATGAAACATGTTTATCAGGATTATTTACCTGATGCATAACAATTCCAAATCCTGCCGAACAATCAGAAAAAGCAGGGACAAAAATCGGAACGTTATTTTTATAAGCCGCATAAATTATTGAATCTTCTACTTTTGGTCCACCGTTTTCATCCAAGTATTTTCCAAAATTCCACAACAATTCTCTTGAAGAATAAGCATGGGGTTCAAGATTGTTAAATATTTTTGCAGTGGTCTCATCACAAATTCTTAATTCATCCTCATCAATGAAAGTATCATAAATTCTGTCAATATGTAAATCACGCAATTCATTATCATCAACATAAGGTGAGCCAATATAATGTTTGAATCCAAGTGATTCAAAGAAATCCTGATCAACCATCAAAGCTCCCGTTGAAACAATAGCATCAACCATATTATTTGTAACGAGGTCGTACACAACTTTTTTCAATCCTGCACTAAAAATACTTCCCGCAAGTGTTAAAATTATTGAGCAATCTTTATCCTTAATCATCATGTCATAAATGTTAGCTGCTCTGTTTAAATCTCTTGCAGAAAAAGCCATTTTCCCCATTGAATCAACGATCGAAATAACATTATGCTGTTTTATGTCAATATGTTGGATTACTTCTTTTAAGTAATCTTGCTTTGTCGCCATTTTTTCTCCTTTTTTAATTTTCTTTTTGCAAAGATAACTTTTTCTGATTTTAAACTCTATACAGATGGAATTATAAATGCAGGTTATGATCAAATAAAATCTATTCAAATGAAACTGCGGGCAGTGAAATGATAAATCGGCTGCCACAGGGTTGATTTGATTCGATTTTAATTTCACCATCCATTTTGGCAACAATGTTTTTAACGAGCGTTAAACCTAATCCAAAACCTTTTTGAGATTCTGAGGAAATTCTCCTGTAAAACCTTTCAAATATTTTTTCTCTTTCTTCAGTCGGGATTCCATTACCAAAATCTTCTACCGAAATAATTACTAAACCGTCTTTACGGTTTGCTATAACATTTACATTATCCATTGAGTCAGAATATTTAAGAGCATTATCAATTAGATTCTGCAAAACCATAGAAAAATAATCTTCTCTTCCCCGAAGGAAAATATCTTTTTCAAAACTAAACTGAAGCCGCGAATTATTATAAAGATTTTTTATCTCATTCAACATTTTGGATAAGTTAAAAATGTTTTTCTTGCAATCACAGTTATCGGATTCTCTTGCAAGGATAAGCATAGTACGGACAATTGTAATCATCCGTTCGGTCTGTTCTTTCAATATTTTAACAGATTCAATCTGATGAGGCAAAAATGTTGACTGCTTCTCAAGGAATTCGATTTCAGATTTCAAAGAAGTAAGCGGAGTCATTAACTGATGTGAAGCATTATCAGAAAAATGTGAAATTTGATTTATCTGATATTCTAAACGCTCAAAGAGATTATTCAGCGTTGTTTTTAATTTTCCTAATTCGTCATTAGCATCAGCATCGTAGGTCAGCCGCTGACTTATATTTGTTGCACTGATATCATTTGCAAGATCAATGATTCTATTAATCGGGGTAAAAGATCTTTTAACAAAATAATAACTTATTAAAATAAAAATCAGCAGAAAAAATGGGAATGTGATCAGATTGAAAATCATTAAAGAGCTTGCAAGGGTTTTTGACGATGATTTAAAAGTTGATAATTCGATTATTCCAAGTTTTTCGTTGGCTCTATTTGTAACCCTGTAAAATCCTGCTCTCAACTCTTCATCATAAAATAAAAAATCAACAAAAGCATAGTTGTTTTCAAAAGATTCAGGAACATCAATCTGGTAATTTGTGATTTTATTCGTGTTTTCACTTTTAAAGAGCAGCTTGCCTTTTTCATTATAAATTTTCAGGAAGAAAGGAGTTTGTGTTACTTCCCTTAAGTCTGTTTCCTGAAACTCATCCATATTTTTAATTATGATTGAATCATTGTAAAATCCAACTGCTGAAGAAATATGTTCCATCTCGTGTTTCAATCTCGAATCAATACTATCTTCAAGAAGATATGAAAGTTCAAAATAAGTAAACAGATTGAATATCAAGTAGATACTAACAAGTGAGAGAAAAAGCCAAAGTATATTTCGCTTTGTAGTATTTGTCAATATAATCTTATTCATTTCTCAACCGGCAATTTTCAATTTTGCAATACACTTCACAATCAACAATATTCAAATAAAAATATAAGGTAAACAATATTTTGGGTTCTCTAATCATTAATAAAAATATATCCCTCACCATACAGAGTTCGAATAAAATTATGTTCGGAATAAGCATCTAATTTTTTGCGAAGATTTTTCACGGTAACTTCTACCAGATTTGAAGAAGGAGAGAACGGAAGTTTCCATACTTCATCTGATAATTTTTCTTTGCCGATAATCTCGCCTTTGTGCAAAAGAAAATATCTAAGCAGTTCAAATTCCTTATCGCTGAGTTTTATTTCTTCTTTACCTATAATTAACGAGCGAGTAAGAATATTCAAAGTATAATCGCCAAAAAGAATTTCATTCCGAGAAGTTTTAACTCTTCTTACAACTGCATTCACTCTTGCAAATACTTCTTCAAACGAAAAAGGTTTTGTGATATAATCGTCGGCACCATAACTGAAAGCCTCAATTTTATTATTCAGTTCTGACATTGCCGTCAATAAAATTATTGGTACTTGATTGCCGGTTTCTCGTATTCTTTTGCAGACTTCAATGCCCGGAAGTTTGGGCAGCCTCCAGTCAAGAAGAACTATATCAAACTCAATTGAGTCAACTTTTTTCAAAGCTTCTTCACCATTTTCGGCTATCAATGCATGATGACCCTCAGAAATAAAATTTTTTTTCAGAGACTCAGCAATTCGTTTTTCATCTTCAACAATTAATATTTCCATAATCCTAATTTTTTTGGAACGAAAATAAAAATAAAACAAGATATAAACACTTAATTATTTATGAAAAATTTTTCATAATTCTTAATTAGACCAATCCATCTGCTTCGAATATTTTTCATTTGAGAATTTTAATAACTAACTATTATTCAAATAAAAAGGAGTTAATCATGATTAAAAAAATCAACCGATTGCTTTTAAGCCTCCTGTTTTTCATTTTGTATTTTGCAAATTTGAATTTTGCACAAACGTACGTTGGATCTGATAAATGTATGCTGTGCCATAATAATGTGAATTCAAATTTAGGTTACAATATTTATGCAGAACACATGAAGACAGGACATCCTTACAAATTAAATCCGGTTAACGGTGCTGAACCAACTTACCCGGCAAACACAACACCAGGCGTTCACAGTACACCTCCAAACACTACATGGAATGATTTTGCTTATGTAATTGGTGGATACGGATGGAAAGCAAGATTTGTAAAGAAAGACGGAAGGGTTTTCACTTCTGATCCACAGGCTCAATATAATATTGAAACCGGAGGTTGGGTTTCTTACAATCTAAATACTGAAACAAAGTATAATTACAATTGCTTTAAGTGTCATACAACAGGTGCAGTTCCAACCGGATCATGGACAGGTAATGAAGCTGAAATTGCTGGCACATTCAGTGAGCCGGGAATTCGTTGTGAAGGATGCCACGGACCAGGTTCAGATCATATTGCAAATCCAATTGGTGTAAAACCTCCTGTTGCGGGAAACGATTTACAGATCACAAAATGCGGCGAATGTCATCAGAGAGGCGGAGTAACAAATGCTATTCCTGCCGGTGGTGGTTATATTCAGCATCATGAGCAGATTAATGAAATGAGATCATCAAGACATGGTGATGGTGTTGGTGCGGATTTAACTTGCGCTACATGTCATGATGCTCACATTGCGCTTAAATATCCCGGTGCTGCCGGTGAAGGATTAAAAGCTATTAAAGTAAATTGCCAGACTTGTCATTCAGACAAACAGATTCTTGTTAACGGTACACCAAAAAGCATTGATTGTATTGACTGCCACATGCCGGCTGTTGGTAAATCAGCAGTTGCAGTTCAAACAGGAAACGGTTTCCGTGGTGATATCAAGACACACATTTGGACAATTAATACCGAAGCTTTTCCAAGAGATTCTATGTTCACTTCTGATAAAGCAAAAGTAAGACTCGACGCAAACGGACACGCTGCAGTAACTCTTGATTTTGTTTGTTTGAAATGTCATACTAATCAGGATGTTACATGGGCTTCAGGATATGCAAAAGAAATTCACACGAAAGGAATCACAGTTGATGTGAACGATAAAACTGAAATTCCATCAAACTTCAACTTAGCACAGAATTATCCTAATCCTTTCAATCCGGCAACAACAATTAATTTTGCTTTGCCAAAATCAGGACAAGTAAAATTGAGTGTTTATAATATTAACGGTGAATTGATTGCAAATTTGATTGATAACATGATGCCTGCAGGAAATCATAATATTACATTTGATGCAAGCAGACTTTCAAGTGGTGTTTATGTTTACACAATAAATACAAGCAGTTTCTCATCTTCAAAGAAGATGGTATTAATGAAATAATGTTTTTTACCCTCCTCCTTTTAAGCCGCTCAATTGGGCGGCTTTTTATTTTTTTAATCAAATTTATTATAATTAAAAAATATTTTTGAAAACTATTACACTGAAAAACTTTTATCTTTCTGACTTCGGACTTATTTAAGAGGTTGTAGAACAACTACTTCTTACACCAAAAAGCCCAACTGTAATTATTTGAAGAAAAAGTACCGCTAAAAGCAGAAGCATTATTCTGTAATGCACCCCCAAAAGCAAGAGAAAATTTAGGACAAAAGTGTAGAGAAAAATTAAACGACATTTTTATATGTTAATTGTTTTTCAAAATCAATTACATCACTGTATGTAAATTTACCATCTTTATCGATTTGTTTTAGTCTGTAACTGAGTTTAAGATTGAGATTTAGCATGTTATCTATAAATGAATAATCTTTTGGTGAATTGGAGTTGCCATTACCATTTACAAAACCTATAATTTCCCAATAATCCAAACCTCCGAGGATTTCAAAACCACGGAGGTTTTTAATGCGGCATCTTCTAGCAACGAGGAAGATTTAACATCCGTCAGAATGACAGTTTAAAACTTAACCCTCCACCCATAGGATGGAGTTATAAGTTTTAGAAGATGAATTTATTTCACTTCAGCAACACAAACTTCTTAATTGATGTAAAATTGTCTGTTGTTAATTTGTACAAATAAATCCCGCTTGATAAAATTGAAGCATTAAAGTTTACTTGATGATATCCGGCTTCTTTGCTTTCGTTGTTAATTAGTGTTGTTACTTTTTGTCCGACGATATTATAGACGTCTAAAACTACTTTCGAATCTTTCGGCAAACCAAATTTTATTGTTGTACTTGGATTAAACGGATTGGGATAATTTTGTGCTAATGAAAATGCTGTTGGTTTATCTATTGCAACTTCTATTTCTTTAGAGTATTCAAAACTTCCATTAACATCTATTTGTTTTAACCTGTAAGTGAAACTTGTACCACCTGTTGGTTTATCCGTATAAGAATAACTCTTCGGCGAGTTGCTGTTACCGTGTCCTTGAATGAATGCTACTTTTTCCCATCGTAAAGACGTGGCATGCTGCATCTCTACAAAAGCGCGTTGTATTTCAAATCCGTAATTGTCTACTTCTGTTTCAGTTTTCCAAAAGAGTTCTATTTCATTTTCTATTTGAACTGCTGCAAAAAGACATAATTCAACTGGAAGAATAGATATTCCGTTTTCGTGCCATGCTATTTTGTTATCGTTTTGAGATGCTGAAAGTATATCAAGATCTCCATCCCTATCGAGATCAATAACGAATATTGCTTCGGGACCATCAACAGTTTGCGAAACTATTCGAGCAGTAAAATTTTGTAAACCATCATTTTGAAACCAATAAATTCTATCATCAAAATTTGAGGCTGCAACAACATCAATATTCCCGTCTAAGTTAATATCAGCTGCAATTACATCCGAGGCTTCATTAATCGTGGTTGAAATATTATGCGTTGTAAAACTTTCCAATCCGTTATTTTCATACCATGCAATTTTATTATCCAATTTTGAAGATGATAAAACATCCATATCACCGTCTGAATCCAGATCAATTGCATAAACCGATGTTGCATAATCGGCGGAAGATGAAATAGTAGGTCTAGCTGCAAAACCTGTTATTCCATCATTTCGATTCCAACTAATTGCATCATTATTAGCGTCAGCATGTAAAACATCCAATCTGCCGTCGGTATCTACATCTGCCAGGAAAATAGATTTAACATTGTTTGCAATATTACTTATACGATATGAAGTAAAGCTTTCCGATCCATTGTTTTGATACCAGTCAATATCGCTACCATTTGAGGAGCCCGATACAATATCAATATCACCGTCCCGGTCAATATCTGCTGCTGACACTGATACTGCTGCATCTGCTACGGTTGAAATAACGTTTTCTGCAAAATTTTCCGAACCATCGTTTTGATACCAAAGAATTTCATCATCCCCGGTTGAGGCTGCAACTATATCGATATCACCATCTGTATCGACATCAAAAGCATACACTGATGAAGGATTCGCGACATTTCCAATATTATGAGAAGTGAAACTTTGCGAGCCATTATTTTCATACCAATCAATATTTCCACTTGAATACGAAGTAGAAATAACATCATAATCGCCGTCTCTATCTAGATCAATTGCAAAAACATCGCTTGCTCCGCTGGCTGATGTTGTAATTGTGTGAGATGTAAAACTTGGGGCTGAACTATATAAATTACTTTCAAACCATGTGAGTTTGCCATCGTAATAAGATACAGTAGCAATATCAAGACTGCCGTTTCCGTCAAAGTCGCCGATACAAGATGCCGCCGCACCATCTTCGCTCGTTGAAATTGTATGAAGTGTAAAATTTTCACTGCCGTCATTCTCCAACCAGGCGGTTTCGTCCTCCCCCATCGCAGTGGCTAAAATATCAAGATTACCATCAGAATTAATATCTGCAACAGAAACATCCATTGCATAATTTAGACTAATATCTATCAGATGAGCTGAATAATTAACACCACTTGGACTAATTGAACCTTCAAAC
>Ga0210044_10002211_pt1 | contig 29181 bp, 26 predicted proteins | sample CryGey13umfilter_2_FD_183959 | JGI IMG/M metagenome (GOLD analysis project Ga0210044, IMG submission 183959) | Groundwater microbial communities from aquifer in Utah, USA - Crystal Geyser 4/9/14 3 um filter (SPAdes) (version 2) | ecosystem: Environmental > Aquatic > Deep subsurface >... | reverse complement strand
AGCGATTGACGAATTTGTTTTTTCTTATGAGAAAAATTTTCCCAAACTTGAAAATCCTTTTTACGTTTTTTTAAATGAAGAACATCAAGCAGACGATCTTCGAGTTTTTGTTCGTGAAACAAGAGAGGAATATCATAAATAGAATCAACATCTGGAGTTGCAATTACGGTTCCCTCCCGTAAATTACAAACATGAGCTAATTTGTCTCGACGTTTTTCATCAAGTGTTTTTTCTCCTCGAGCAATTAAAAAATCCGCCATAATACCAGCTCCATTCAATGTTCTAATGGCATATTGAGTTGGCTTAGTCTTCATTTCACCTACATGTTGTGGAAGCGGCAAATAGCTTACAAGCACAAAAGCAACATCATTTGGATAATGAACTTTCATAATACGAGCTGCTTCTAAAAAAAGAAGAACCTGGTATTCTCCCACGGTTCCACCAAATTCAATAATGGTAATTTCGGCTTTATTAGTTTTTTGAGCTAATTGAATACGGCGTATAATTTCATTAGGAATATCAGGAACCACTTCTACATCTTCCCCTTCATATTCCAAATTTCGTTCTCGACGAATCACTTCTTGGTAAACCTGACCTGTGGTTACATAATTTACAGCTGACATCCGATTACCAGTAAAGCGCTCATAATTACCCAAATCTTGATCTGCTTCAATTCCATCGGATCCAACAAAAACTTCTCCATGCTCGGTTGGGCGAATAGTTCCAGCATCAATATTAACATACATATCACATTTAACATTCGTTACCTTGTACCCACAGCATTGTAAAATAGAAGCAATAGAGGCAGATGTAACACCCTTACCAACACTACTCATAACACCGCCTACCACAAAAATATATTTTGGTTGTGGCATAGAGAAATAAAAGATGGAATTAAGATTAGTCGTTTAAAAGGAACTTATTTTAGAATTTCAAGAGCTCGCTGGATAATTGGAATCATATCTTTATAAAAAGACATCTGAAGAACTTTATTTTTTGAAACCCATGCCACTTTTTGAACTCGTTCTTCTGGATGAGGAATAAGAAAAGTATCTTCTGGAGTTTCAAATAAAAAATAGGAAATGTCCTTATGGATCAGTTTTCCTTTTTTCACAAAACGATCACGAAACCAAATAGTAATCTTTCCAAGACTTTCAAGAAGACGAATTTCTTCAAGCCCAAGCTCTTCAAGGGTTTCTCGAGCAGCAGCTTCTTCAATCGCTTCCCCAGCTTCTACATGACCTTTTGGAAATGTCCATTTTCCATAAGAATCTTTAATCATGGCAAAAACAATGCCTCGTTTTGTTTGTTTGAAAACAAGTCCTCCGGCTGATTCCTCATAAATAGGAAGTTCTTTTTTGACAGGTGGTTTGGTCTTTTTTTTGGATTCTCGTTTTTCTTGCTTTTCTGAAGATAAAGTCATACAGACAAACCCTAAGGGTTACTTAAAAAATCCACAGCAGCTTCGAATTGAGGATCTAAATCATTTAAAAAATCTTCTTGCGTTAATTCAACAACAACATCAGGTGTTATACCAATTTCGTGAATTGATCTTTCTTTTGGAGTAAGCCATTCGGCAATAGTTATTTTTACTGCCGAACCATCAGGCAAGGATTGATAATTCTGGACTGATCCTTTCCCAAATGTTTGTTCTCCTATTAAAGTTGCTAATTCATAATCTTGCAGAGCTCCAGCAAGAATTTCCGAAGCAGACGCCGAGCCTCCATTTACAAGGATAACTGTAGGCATATTTTCAAGACGTGGTTTCTTGGAATCATGATACGTTTGTTGTTTATCCTGAATTTTTTCAATGACAACTGTTTGATTTCCAAGCCAATGACCAGCGACTTGAATGGCTGCATCTAAAAACCCACCAGTATTATTGCGAAGATCAATTATTAAACCTGTTGCTCCTTTTGCTAAAATTGTATTTACAACCTCAGTAAATTGAAGCGCGGTATCTTCTGAAAAAAAAGATAAATTAATAACCGCAATTCCATCCTCTCGAAGTTCAAGTTTAACACTATCAAGTGTAATAGTACCGCGCACAATCGTAATTTCTAATAAAGATGAAGCATTACCTCGACCAATAGTCAAAACAACGGTAGTACCTTTTGGTCCACGAATTTTTTGAACCGCTTCCTCAACCGTCATATCAGTTGTTTCTTGTCCATCAATGGCATAAATTTTATCTGCTGCCATTATTCCTGCCTGCTTAGCCGGGCTTCCATCAAGCGGAGCAATAATCTGCAATTGATCATCCTTTATTCCGATTTCCGCGCCAATACCATCAAATGACCCTGATAAATCACTTTCAAATTCTTTTGCTTGTTCAGGATCAAAATAAACTGTATAAGGATCATCAAGGGATTGAACTAATCCATCTAAAGCTCCATAAAATAATTTTTTTTCAGAAACAGGTTGACGATAATATTCTTCTTTGATGAGATTCCAAACATCCCAAAATTGACGAAATGAAATATCCTCTGAAAGAGAGGTGGGGGTAGAATCTTTATCCAAAACAACCCCTTCGCCATCTGGAACTACTGAACGAACCCCACGTTGTTGACCAATAAAAAATCCAAAAAGAAAGGAAAAAAGTAGAAAAACAAAAACCAGGAGTACCAATAATCCTTTTGGAGATGATTTTTGAGAATAAGAAACAGGAGCATTCATACTAATGCTTAGCATACCGTAGAAAAATGAATTGCTCAAGATAAAGACCTCAAGTAAAATACAAAACTCTATGCTTTCTCTTTCCTTTCGACGTTTTCTTTATACCATTTTTGTTCTTGGCTTTTTATTTTCTGCTCCAATGCTAGTATTTTATACAGCTGGGTATCGTTTTCATTTCCCAACTCAACGTTTTATTAAAACTGGCTCGATTTCCCTTTCATCACTGCCTCGTCAAGCAATGGTTTTTCTTAATGAAAAAAAACAAGGAACTACCCCAATTCTTTTAGATCAACTTTTTTCTGGATCATATAAAATACGCCTGGAAAAACCAGGATATATCCCCTGGGAAAAATGGGTTAGTGTAAAAGAAACAAGTACAACGGTTTTAGAAAATATCAATCTTTTTTTAGAAGAAAACCCCTTGCTTCTTTCGCCTCTTTCTCAAAAAACTCTTATAAACCCTTCTGGAAAAAATTTTATTCTAATTCTTGAACAAGCCGCATGGATAGAACTCTGGCAATCTTCTTTTGATCAAATAGAAAAAAAATTACTTTTGCGACTTCCACAATCACGTTCAGAAAATCTTTCATTTAAATGGTCTGCACTTGGAACATATCTTTTAATTGAAGATAACCAAAATGAAAAAACTCATTGGACAGTGATAGATCTTGAAAAAAATATCCAACAAAAAATAGAAATTAATCAGATGTCTCCAGTATCCGTTATGTGGGATCCAGATCTAGACGATACTTTATATGTACAGTTCCCTTCTGGACTTTATGTGTTTTCCCTTTCGCAACAAACGCAAGAAAAATTATCTGATAAAACTATCATGGGAATCGCTCGTGGAAATGATCTTTTATTTGTGGAAAACTCAATCTCCCAAGAAACGCTATTTGTTCAGAAAAAAGGAAAAAATGGATTAGAAGAAATCGTTCGTTCACTACCAAAAGGAAATTATACATTTCTAAAAGCTCCGATGTTTTTCGCTTTACTTCAAGATGAAGATCAAGAAAAAATCTACCTATTTGAAACGTCACGTCCAAATGAACCATTGCTTTTATCTACCCACGCAAGAGAGGCTTTTTGGAATCCACAAAATCCTTTTGAACTTCTTTATGTAAATGAATTTGAAATACATGTTTACAATCTTTCTACACACACCAATGAACTAATTACTCGAGTTAGTCAACCAATCGATTCAATTGCCTGGCATCCAAGGGCAAATATTATTTTTTATGAAGAAAACGGAAAAATTGTAGCTCTTGATCGTTATCAACAAATTCAATCAGCAACCATACCCATGGTGGAAATGGAAAATATCCAAGAATTTTGGCTAAGTGTTGATGGAAAAAAACTCTATTTTATTGGAAGTGAAAATAGACAAGCCAGCGTCTTCGAACGCCGGCTGCAAAAATAAAACAAAAATTTACCCCCCCTGTATCTCCTACTCCGTTGGAAGATACTCCTCGTATCCACCAATCAGAGACTGGAATGCACTCGCGAATGTCACCCGAACCCTAGACACAAGTGGTCTAGCCGCATGTGCCATACCGGTATCGAGCTTTACGCTAGCCCATATCACCACACCTCGTCGCCTCTTCACAACCTTGTGAATCCTTATCCAAAGACAACTGTTTCCTGAAAAATGAATTCTGGTCGAACATGTTTTTACATTAGCCTCTGGATTATTTCTTTCGACCAACCCATCGACCACATACTGACCATTTTCATAATCCCACCTACCATCAACAGAAAAAACAACACCAACATTCTCTTCCAACACCGTATCGACAAGCCCTTTTTGTGCTTTTTTCACGTTATCCTCCATTTTTTTATCAACCCAATCTACTATACAAAAACTCCTCCGAAACTTACCAAAAATTCCCAAAAAGTCAAGAGTATAAACCAAAGCCGTGCAGGAATGCCTGCACGGCTGTTTTATATCAAGGAGCTGAAACTCAAGCATAAGGTACAAAATTCACACGTTGCAGCAGGAACTAAAACTCGACTCCTGCCGGCTCTACAACTACAATATGGTACGGAGTGCCAAGCAACGCTCCACTCTGGCGTGGGAACACATGAGGTCGGTGCGACTCATTCCCTCCAACCATTTCCAGAACTCGCTGGTATTCTCCGCACTCTTGTCTTCGAATCTGAACCGAGGCATACTTTCTCCAGGCACGAACGCCAGCTCTCCGTAGGTGAAGCCTTTCTGTGACAAACCGGTATCTGGATGGGGCATCTTACACCTATGCCGCGTTTCCCAATCCCCGAACGGAGCCGGGAACCAAAACATGTTCTTCTGCTCGTCATCGGACCACCGATCTACCCCTTCCACAAGGGTTGAGATTAACCTGTACATATGGTACAGCGGCCCAACAACGCAAAAGTTCTTTGTTCCATATGCACTCAGCAGCCGAGACAAGATCCGTGCTTGCCAACCGGTATGGCCGCTCTTGGCGTCAATGGTCACCCGGTTCATGGAGAGGCATGGCTCTTGAGAAAGCAGATGCTGGTACATCATGTGCGCAGGCCAGTTATCTCTGGTGTCTTCGGAACCCAGGTCTCCACCAGAGATCACGACATGTGCCTCGGTCTCACGAAGGACGCGCAAGACGTGGTCGACACCTCCAACCCCATCGGTCTCGGTCCACATCACAGTCGAACCCTTGGGGTCTACTCTGGCTAGCTCAATGAAGGCATCGAGACGGCTTGTTGACGACCATAAGATATACTCGAGAGCACCTTCCCAATCCTGACCAGCCCTTTCGACGAGAACACGGTTAACTTCTACGTGTTTCTCCATCGCTTCCAAAATCTGTTCTCTATTCAATTTAGTTCCTCCTGTGTATGATACGGTTTCACACCTTCCCCCAATAAACCTCATTCAAATAACCACAAATTCGACCAAAAGTCAATCCTATATTAAGATTAAAAACGAATTCGAACTAATAGTAAATCTTATGTAATTACCGGGCTTGACTGGATAATCCAACACGTTTCAAATAAGTAACTGGATCCCTATTTTCGCAGGAACGACACTAATGTACATCTTATGAAAATTCTCCTTTTTGGTGGCCAAGGAAGGCTTGGTACAGCTATACAGAACAAACTTACCCAACATCAATACGTTTACCCAACTTCTCAAGAAGTTAATATTACAGACAAAGAAGCTGTAACCAATTACATTCAAAAACAACCGGTTAATATTATTATTAATCTAGCTGCTTATAATAATGTAGACGCAGCAGAAAAAGATTCAACCTTGGCTGATGCTATAAACACTCAAGCTCCTGGCTATATTGCCGAAGCTACAACAGAAAAAAATATCCCTTTTGTTCACTTTTCTACAGATTATGTGTTTGAGGGAACAAAAAAAGAAGGATATGTAGAATCTGATCAACCAAATCCTATAAACGCTTATGGTAAATCAAAATGGTTAGGAGAAAAAAAAGTTTTAGAAAAAAATCTCCAAGCTTTTATTATCCGAACTTCCCGACTCTATGGACCACCAGCTAAAAGCCCAAATGCTAAACGAAGTTTTGTGGATATTGTTTTAGACCTGGCTTCTAAAGAATCATCTTTTACTATTAACGAATCCGAGGTGTCTGCCCCGACCCTGGTAGACGATATAGCTTTACATTTACAAAAATATTTTCTTGACTCTTTGCCAGAGCCTGGCATTTATCACATGAGTAATCAAGGTGGCTGTACTTGGTTTGAATGGGCTAAAGAAATTGTTGATATTTTAAACTTACCCGTACAAATTCTTCCTCGCGATCAGAATCAACAACCTCGGCCAGCTAAACGTCCATTATTTTCCATTTTACATTCAACTAAAATTACGCCCATGCGACCTTGGCAAGAAGCCCTGAAAAATTATCTTTTGCATCCTTAATTTTACTTCTAAGTTATTATGCCTACTGTTGAAGTTATTCAAACAAATATCCAAGATTGTACGATTGAACTGCAATCTTTTTTTGGTGATGAACAAGCGGGTGTTCTTCATATGTTACCCGAGGGCATAAAAAATCCAGAATGGTTCAAAGGAGATATTTTGGATATATATGCTTCATTTTCAAAAGATCGAGAACATTTACGCGGTGGACATTATCACCGAAATTTATCAGAACTTTTTTTTACCATTACCGGAACCGCTCTTTGGATTCTTTCAGATTTTCGAATAAATTCGAAAACATTCAATAAAACAACTACTCTTATTCTTGGCTGGAACAAACCAAAAGAAAAATACGGCTTTGTTTCTTACACATTTGAAGAAGAAAAAAAACTTGCTCGACTGCGGGTGCCTGCAGGTGTTTATCATGCCTATTTATGTTTATCAGATCAGGCTTCTTTAACAGTTGCGCTTGGAAATACTGGGTATAATAAAGAAGACTATGTTTATCCAGAAATAATTCCGGATATTGATTTGATTGAAAAAAAGCTTGGATTTTCTCTTACCACCAAATAATTTTTTTAATCACCCAAAAATATATTTGAAAAATCGGGTTGACTACCCACTGAAGGAGTGGGTTTCTAATTTCCTGAGAGTCAATAACAGCAACCATATAATTTAAAATTTCACGATCTTTTAGCACACGAGTTTTTTTAATTATACGTCGACGCTTCAAAATCCATTTCCAAGTTTTGTAATCGATTAAAGAAAACCAGGCACGTATTTTTTCTTTCCACCATCCAGATCGAATAGAAAATAAAAGAGTTCCTGTCTCCATAACCCAAAAAGCAGGAGCTATGAGCAAAAGAGTTTTTAGTTTTAAATTTCCTAAATGAGTAAGATAACGATTGCGTTCCATCCAATAAAATTTTTTCACACTTCGAGAAAACTCATAATGATGATAAATAACTGAATCTTCAACATATCCAATTTGAAATCCTGCCAGTCGTGCTCTCCAAGAAAGATCAACATCCTCATGGTACATATAATAAGATGGCTCAAACGATCCAATTTGGTTAAGTAAATCCATACGAATAAGCATTCCAGCACCACTGGCATAAAATAGTGGTCGCTTATGTTGCTTGGCTTTTTGCGGTGTTTTTTGATAGCCATCTGAAAATCCAAAACCTAAAAAATGTAAAGCATTTCCTTGAGAGTTAAGCTTTTCAGGATCTTGCTTTAGCATGATACGAGATTGTAAAATACCATAAGCTGGGTGTTCTTGAGCGTATTGCACTATTGTTTGCAAAAAAAATGGGTCTACAACTGTATCTTGATTTAAAAGATAAATATAATCTGCACCCCACTGCTTTGCTTGCTCGTAAGCAACCACTTGAGCCCCGGCAAATCCTTGATCAGTACTATTAAGGCTTAGGGACATAGCTGGTAAAGTTTGTCCCATTTTTATAAACCAATCATTTTGAATGAATGGATGTGAAGCCCCATGTGTTGAAGGATTCTCAACCATAAATATCTTCCATAATTCTTTTGGGTAAACAACTTGTTCAAGCGACTGAAAACAAGCAGGAATATCTTCGATTGAATCTGGAACAAAATAAGTAAGATAAACAAGAGCAATTTTTGGAAAAGACATAAAAAATTATTTTATACCCCATTTAAAAAGATACTTGAGCCAACTGGCAATATGAGCTCTAGCCATTTTATTTTTAAAAATATTTTTGATGACTGTTTTTTCTTTTGCTGATTCTTTATGATATGCATGTTGAATAATAATATCAGGCAAATAATAAACTGGACGCCCTTTTTCCCATGATCGACGACATAAATCAATATCTTCAAAATACATCCAAAAACGTTTATCAAATCCTGATAATTCTTTCCAAAGCGACCCTGGTATAAACATCGCCGATCCCTGAACCCAATCAACCATCTGCAAATCTTTGTGATCATAATCGTGTAAAAGAAACTTATCCGCATAAACACGTCCAAAACGTGTATTTTTTAAAAAAGTTCTTTGTAAAATAGGCATCAACCAAATCGGAAAACGGCGACACGTTTCTTGTAGTGATTCATCCGGATATAAAATTTTAGGACCTAAAATTCCCGCCTTTAAATATTGCTGAGAAAAGTTATACAAACGATCAAGTGTATTTGGCTCAATCAATACTGTATCTGGATTAAGAAAAAAATAATATGATGCCTCTATTTCATTTGCTCCACTATTACAAGATGACCCAAATCCAAAATCTCCATTGCGTAAAATAATAATAGCATCTTTTACATATTGATGAACAAATTCGTTAGCTCGATAATCAGAGGAGGCATTATCCACCACCACCAATTTTACCTGCTGCTTAGTTGTATCTATTTCTCTTTGAATTGATCTAAGACACTCAGGATCAAGATCGTTGTGTGAGACCATTATTATGGCGATATCGTAATGAGGCATAAAATATCCGCTTGTGCATTAAATTTTTCCAGTTTTTGTTTGTTTGTTTAAATGTTTCAAAAATAATTTTAGGTTGATACACGAACCAATATACTATCTTTACCAGTTCAAAAGGGATAATCGCCCATCCATATTTTATCCAATCTATAAACGATAGGTGCATAAAAAGAATCCATAAATGATTTCGATATGAACGTAATTGTGTAGATATTTTTTGTTGTCTATGAGAATGTCGAAAAAATGAACGGTTGTGATAAGCAATAGCTTCATGTAAAACCATGGATTTCCAACCATTTTTTTTAAATCGATAGGCTAATTCAACATCCTCTTTATACGAATCAAAATCTGGATCAAAAAGAGTCTGATCAGGCGAAGTTTCAATCACAGCTTGTCTACGATAAAGTGGCAAACAACCAGAAACACCAAAAACTTCTTCTTCTAATCTTAAAATAGGTAAAGCATTCTTTGATAGTCCTGTAAAACGATCTGCGACTTTTCCATAAACATATTTTTTAAACCCACATGTATCTATACGGTCGGTTTTTCCTTGTGTGCTTGTTGTAGCTTGTTCAAAATTCCACCAATAAATTCTTCCAGATACAGCTCCAACCTGCAAATTATTTTCAATATAAAAAATTAATTTTTCTAAATAGTCTGGCTCAAGCATGGCATCATCATTAAGAAGTTGTATATAAGGACATGTATGTTGTTTAAATAGTTCATTATGACCACGCACAAAATCAAGTGTTTCTTCAACACGTTTAAGTTCAATAGGTATTTCAGCTCGTTGAACAGCTTCTTTAATATTTAAGGCTTCGTCTAAGTTAGATCCATTATCAAGAACAAAAAATGTCCAATCCTTATAGGTTTGAGATTGAATCGAAGTAAACAAAAATGGTAGATAACGCGAGCCATTATAACAAGTAAGTTGTAAAGCTAATTTACTCATACCTTTTTCTTGAATACCCTTTCAAATATATCTGCAAAAGCTGCAAACATTATTCCAATCGGTCTTGCAAAAGAGATAAGTATTGCCTGCCACCATGGGTGCCATTTCCAAAAATAATACCTCATACTATCAGTAAAAATAAATTGTTTTTCTAAATGTTTCATTTTTGCAAAACCACAACCAACAAAGTCCTGACAACAAACACTTGCTTCATAAAAAATACTCAAACCCTGCTTAGTTACTCGACGACAATAGTCAACTTCCTCAAACCATATATGATAACGATCATCTAAATAACCAACCGTATCAAGTAATTCCCTACGAAAAGAAAAATAAGAACCGCGAACCTGTGGAACTTCTTGTGACTTTGAGTAATCAAAGTCTTCGTACATATAAAAGGAAATAATTGATGGAAAAAAACGGGCTAGTTTTAAAATAACAGCAAGCTGAGATCCAAGGGTTGGAAGCCTACGAACTGATCCAATTGGTTTTCCAAATTCATTGTTTAAGCGAATACCAAGCACTCCTATTTTTTTCTCTTGAGTCAAAAGCTCATACGTTCGATCAAGGGCACCTTCTTGAATAAGCATATCTGGATTGAGTAAAAGAATCACCTTTCCTTTGGCAAGACGTAACGCTTGATTATTTGGACCAGCAAATCCTGCATCCCAATCATTTTGAATTAGATTGACTTGTGGAAATTTTTCTCGAACCATTTTCGCGCTGCCATCTTTAGAACCATTATCAACCACAAACACCTCAACCGTATACTTACAGGGTAAGGAAAAAATTTGTTGCAAATTTGGCTCCAAACGTTCCCGGACATTCCAGGAAACAATAATGATTGATATATCAACATCCATAATATTGACGTATGCCCCCTCTCTCTTTACAATAAAAGGCTTAAATAAAAGAAGATTCTTTATTGTATTGTCTTATGGACAAAAGTCAAACCGAGATAACTCCTTTTAATGAATTAACACCAGAGGAAGAACATAAAATTCCTGTAATTATTATGTGTGGTGGGAAAGGTACTCGTATGCGTGAGGAAACAGAGTTTCGTCCAAAAGTGATTGTTCCAATTGGAAATGAACCTATTGTTTGGCATGTCATGAAAATTTATGGACATTATCATTTTAAACATTTTATCCTTTGTCTTGGATATAAAGGAGACATGATTAAAGAACATTTCAAAGATCTTGCATGGCGTGCCAATGATTTTCGCTTAAAAACACTCACCAATCATCTTGATATTCTAAAAGATGATGGAATCGATCGAGGGGAAGATTGGGATATTATATTTGCTGAAACAGGTCTTGAGTCTAATACAGCTCGTCGGCTCAAATTAGTAGAAAAGTATGTAAATACAGATATTTTTATGTTGACATATGGTGATGGTGTTGGGAATGTCAACATAGAAAAACTGATTGAGTATCATCGCAAGGGTGATTCTTTAATTACAATTACAGGAATTCATCCTAATTCTCGTTTCGGAGTATTAAAAATTGAAGGTGATCGTATTTTGAGTTTTAAAGAAAAAGCTCCCCTTTCGGACTATATTAATGCAGGATTTATGGTCATGAATCGTGAGGTATTTAATCTCCTTCCGCCAATTGAAGAAAACCATACATTGGAAGAATTTTTAACGGAAATGGCCAAACAACGACAAATTCGCATTTTTCCTCATGAAGGATTTTGGGATTGTATGGATACATACAAAGATTTTGAATATCTCAATGCCTTATGGCAAAAAAATCCACCTTGGAAAATTTGGAAGGATGCTGATGAAGTATAAAAAACGGGTTTAACCCGTTTTTTATTTACCAAGAATCAAATTTTATTTGTTCAAAAGGAATGTTTTGGCTTTCTTGAGGTGACCATAATTCCGTTGCACAATTGGCTACAAGAGCAGAAGATGGAAGCAAATTTTTCCACCCATAAGCAATACCAGGAGGAATAATAAGTAGCTGATATGAATTCTCCCCAAGATAAACTACTTGAAAATTTCCCTTTGTTACAGAACCTTCTCTTAAATCATGTAAAACATATTTCAACCGACCAACAGGAGCTGTTAAACAACTAGTTGATTTTGTGTGGAGTTTCCAACCCTTTATAATCCCAGGATAAATCATAGAAAAATAAAGCTCTGCGAATTGTTCAAAATAAACATCCGTTGAACGCAACACATGCATTACTTGTCCACGATCATCTGGAATTATTTTTAAAGGAATGATCTGAACACCTTCTATTTCCATATATTATGAAAGGAGTGTTTCAAAAGAAGCAGGTTCAAATTTTTGCTCTTGCTTTTGTCGATTAAAAAATTGTTTATACCATTCAATCGTTTCCAAAAGTGCTTCTTCAACTGCATATGCTGGTTTCCACCCGAGTCGATTAAAAGCTTTATCACTACAAAGTGTTTGTTCACGAATCTCGGAGTTTGCTTCATTTAAAATAATCGGTTCAAGCGAACTTCCCATTACTTGTAAAATGCGATTAACAATATCAATCACATTAAAACGATTACCTGTGCTTAAATTATAAGCATGTCCATGATGGCTCGCGTCATCCATATGTTCTACAATCGTCATATATCCATTTGCAGCATCTTTAACAAAAAAGTAATCGCGAATATATTTACCATCACTTCGAATAATAGGTCGTTCACCCATTAAAATAGATTTAATTGTTCCTGGAATCACCCTATTAAAATGAAAATCCCCTGGCCCATAAAGGTTACCACAACGAGTAATACAAACAGGTAATTTATATGTATGGAAATACGCCTGAGCAAGTAAATCTTTACAAGATTTTGAAACATCATAAGGATGTTGTCCTTGAAGAGGTGCATCTTCACTATATGGCAAGACCGGCTGAGCTCCATAAGCCTTATCTGAAGAAGCAACAACTACGCGGGTAACTTTTGGAGAAAGCCTTGCTGCCTCTAAAATATTACACGTACCCATAAGATTGGTTCTAAAGGTTGGAAGCGGACAACGATTAGCAATAGGGGCAATGGCTTGTGCAGCTAAATGAAACACAGTATCAATCTCATAATCATTTAAAGCACGAAACAACGTTGCATAATCTTCTACATCTCCACGAACAACTATTACTTTTTCATGAGTTCTTGTCTCAAATAAACGACTGGATGGAACATGATCGCGTTGCAAAACAACTACTTCAGCTCCAAAGCGTGTTAAAAATTCAGTGAGTGTGGAACCAAGAAGTCCAAAGGCTCCTGTTACAAAGACACGACGATTTTTCCAAAACGCCTGCCGTTGTGGTGTTATAAATTCCTGTTTCATAGCAATAAAATAAACCTCCTCAATAAATTATGAAAACTGATTGTAATAAACTCAATCTATTTCGTCAAAACAGCCTCGAATTTTTTCCCCAAGTTGTACAAAACTCTGTGTATTAATTGATTTTCCATGCCAAAGCTCATATCCATCTCCTTCAAACCTTGGCATAATATGAAAGTGGGTATGAAAAATCACTTGCCCAGCTTCTTTTCCTGTATTTAAACCAAGATTAAATCCAGTAGCTCCAACAGCTTTTAATAAAACAGGGGTAATTTTTTTTATTACCCGCATAACTTCATCTAAATCTTCCTTGGACATCTCAAGTAAATTTGCACTATGTTGTTTTGGGATTACCAAGGTGTGGCCAGGATTAACTGGACGAATATCTAAAAAAGCCATCACATATTCATTTTCATAAATTTTTTCACAAGGAATTTCTCCAGCAATAATTTTACAAAAAAGACAATCAGGCATAGAGGGATAATTAAAAATTAAGAATGAGGTGAATTAGGAAAAAATTTAGACCACCAGACAGCTGAGATAATCGCAACTAAAAGAAACCAATGAATCCAGAAGAAACGCGAAATAAAGCCAAAACGAAAAAAATCAATGCCTAAAAAACATAAATAAGAAATACAAGAAGTCAAAAAAAGCGTTTTAGCAACTGATTTCATAGCTGTAAATACTTTTGTATTTCACCAAGAATCCAATCAAAGGTCAATGGATTTCTTTTTAAAATTATACGAAGTTCTTTGATAGTAAAAAATGTTTGATAATTTTCTATTTCTGGAGCAGAAAAAACAAATTTCCATGTACCCGGCTTTTCTGTAGCAAGTATTGAAGCATCAAATTGAATTGTCTGTACCTTCCACTCCCCTTCTTGTCTTGGGGAGGTATAAGTACTAATAATATAATTCACTCCTAAGGCATCTAAATCGACTCCTGGCCACAAACGAATAGGGTCTGGATTAAACCAAGCGTCTTGTGAAAAAGCAAAATGTCCAATCCCATCTAAGACAAGATGCCCTTTACTCAAAACAATCTGATCAAGACCAAGTGAAGATTTTTTTTTCAAATAACGTTCATATGGTTTTTCGAGTAAAAAAGATTCTCCTGAAAAAACAACCTCTTGCTCATAGATTGCCTCACGAATTGTAAATGCAACCTGTTTTGCCTGCGTCCAAACCGAAAATGCCGAACTTGTGTCTGAGAAAGATAAATGGTTTAAAAAAGTAAGTTTCTGTTGAGGAGTACGGATTTCTTTAAAAAATACATGATCCTGTGCATCTATCTGAATCCGATAAACCCCTTCAGGTAAACCAGATTGCTCGAGCAAAATTTTTCCTTCTTCATTTGCAAACACCTCTAAAATAAATTGATTATTTTCATTAAAAAGTCGCAGGGAAACTGGTTGCAATTCATCTTTTATTTGAGATTCATAAATAATCTCAAATTGTAATGTTTCATCTTTAATATAAGTATAAAATTCATGTGAGCCACGCAAAGGCACAGAAAACGTCTGTACGTGTAATGATGGTTTGTAATCTGGTAAACGAAATGGACCAAGATTTTGATAGTGATAAGTCGCAATCGTATCACGCGCGGGCACATGCATTAAAAATTCGTTAATTGAACTAAAGTTTTTATGACGTTGAAGCAAGACTAAACCATTTTCTTCGATACGATTCCAATTTGACTCATCTATAAAAAGGTTTTCAAGTGGGTGTAAATTATAAGCTCCAGTTTTTTCGTTTGCCAAAGCCCCAAGCTCTAAAAGAGGGGTTTTTTGATTTTGAAACCAAACTTCAACATCAACAGTTTTAAATGACCTATGTGGATGAATAAAAAAATAGGTTGGATCTCCAGTGATTTGTTGGACTTTTGAACCATCTTGCAAACCAATAAGATCAGAGACACGTAACTTAGGCACAATTGGATCAATAAATGATGATGTGGTTCCGATTGGATAAATAATTTTAAACGCACCGGTTGGTACCAGATTCTGCCAAAAAATCCAAAGAAAAAGCATTAAGGGAAAACAGATAATTATTATTTTAATCAAAAGCCATTTCATAGAAAAACTTAATCTGTTGATCTTTTTTTGATTTGATAAAAAGATTCCTCCCCAAATGTTTTCAAATGTTCAATTTGTAAATCCATGGATTTTAATTTAACTTGATTGAGATATTCAAAATCAGTTGATGGAAAGGTAATCCCGAAATAATAAAGAGGAACATATTCAATAATTTTAGGCATAATGGCATAAGTATTTTCATCTCGTAATGGATAACGAATACGACGGTGTGGAAAAAAAATTTTATCTGATCGATCGGTAATAATAACAGATTCTGGTTCTGTAGAGGATAAAATTTCTGCTCTAATTAGCTCATACTTAGATAATTTTAAATGCATGGGAATAATTCCATCTTGCGGATGAAAAAAAACTAGTGAAAAACTACTTATAAAAAACAAAAGAAAAATAAGAAACGAGATAATGTTTTTTGATAATCTATGTTGTATCAAAGAAAGCACCCAGGTAATCGTAAGAGCCGCAAATGGTGTTGTCATAACAAAAATGGGCAACCAATATCGAATATAAGAATTGGCGATGGTTATTTGAGTTGGATCTGGATTATCATAAATAAATGCATTTCCATAAAATAATGAAAGCCAAATTCCTGTCAAAATAAATCCGACCAAATAAAACCACAACGCGGATTGTTTTTTTAAATCTTCTTTTTTAATAAATTTCCAAAAAATAATTAAGCCAAGAACAACAAAAATACTAATCCACCAAAAAAGCATAAATCCATACCAAATCATATTTTTTCCCAGTGTGCGCCAATGCAAACCTTCTGGAAAAAGAAAACTTTTTATATTATCAAAAGAAGATTTAACAACCGATGGCAAAGATTCTTGAATAAATACAGATGATAGATTTGCTGATATAGGATCAACTGATTGCTGGATATATCCAAATCGTAATGGATTTTGATAGAGTATTTGATTAAATGAAAAAAAAGGGATAAGACCAAAACAAAAACCAATTAAAAAAATAAAAATTGTTTTCCATAAATCTTTTGATCGAAACCACCAAAAGCCCAAAAAAATAAATAAAGCTACCCAAACAAACTCAGAAGTACGTACAAATAAACCTAGAGCTATAAAAAATCCTGCCAAAAAAATATCAATAAATTTAAATCGTTCTTTAAATAATGAGACAAGCGGTCTGGCAACAAAAAAGAAACAACCTATAATCAATAAACTGACAAATAAAACATTGTGCATAAAAATCCGACTAGTGTAATACCACCAAGCCGGATGAAAAAAAAGAAGACAGGCAGACCAAAAAGCAACGTGTGAATTCCACAATCGCCGAATAATTCCATACCAAGCAAATACCCCAAACATGGCAAAAAATGGCGTCAAAAAAAACGTGAGATTATAATTAATAACACGAGTTATTATTCCATAAATAACCGGCAGTCCAACAAAACTTACTGGAAGTAGATATCCCCCTTGTGAAAATATGCTTCGTGGATATAAAACATCTCCTAAAAAAATATTAAGTGGATCAAATGAAGAAAGGGATAGGGTTTGGATGTATTGTCTAAGAAAAAAAACATTGGCAGTTTCATCAGGTGAATTAAAAATATCTATATGGTTATGTAAAAAAAGACTTGAGAGAAAAAAGATAAGTCCCAAGCCGATAAGAAGATACCAATATTTTTTTGTATTATAATCCATACGAAAACAGACTCAAAATAGCAAAAGTAATTGCTAGAGAAAAGGTAGCAACAGAAACATTGATAAATAAATCTGCTCCAGCCCAAATAGCAATCAAAAGAAAAGTAACAGCGGCTACTTGTAAAACCATCTTAGTTTTTCCAAAAATATTAGCTGAAATAATACGTTTGTCTTGTTTACGACGCAAAATAGCTCCTGAAACAATAAGCAGTTCAACCAAAATAATCAATAAAGCAAAATATGGGTTAATGTGTTGAAAGACAATTAACAAAACCGAACCACTAATTAAAATTTTATCAGCTACAGGATCATAAAAGGTTCCCCAATTGGTAATTTGATGACGCACACGAGCCAATGATCCATCAATAGCATCGGTAAAAGCAGTAAAAAGAAAAAAAGGAATCGCCATTGTATAATTCTGTGTAATAAGCAACCAAAATACAATTGGGGTTAAAATAAATCGTAAAATGGTAAAATGATTTGGTAAAATCCAACGAGGAATAAGCGGAAGAATACTATATTTTAAAATATAATCATGGGGATAAGGTTTCTTTGGATCCCGCTGTTCATGTAATTTCTTTTGTAAAAAGTCTTTCAAATTCATGTTATGGTAAAAAATAATATGCTTGCCTCTATTCTTACTTCGCTTAAGTTTAACACGCTTTCAGCGCTTTTTCTAGGGCTTTTTCTTCTCAATCTTTGGGTATTCCATTCACCAATCGCTGGGCTTGGTTTATTTATTTTTTTTATTCTCCTTTATGGAATCCGTTTAGGACAAATCTGTTTCAAACAGATCAATAGTCTTCTGCAAGCAACAATCGGCATTTGGATTCTTTTATCAATGATTATTATTATTGGATCCATAGCCTATTATATTTTTGCTCTTCCTTCGATCCTTATGATCATGCTCGTTTTGTTTGCTTCTGTTTTAATGATCTGGATCAATCATTCCTATGGTTCTAAGATAAATTTTCCGACCAATCATGAAGAGACTCAACTGAATCGTATATCTTCTTACAAATTAAATCGTGTACTCTTTTGGTTTTTTTCCAGCATATTTCTTCTTCTTTTTATTTTTTCCCTGTTCCTTTTACACTCAGGGGCAACCTTTAATGCCATACGATCTCCTTGGGAAACCGTTCCCTCCAGCCTTTTTGTTTTATTTGTCATTATAACTTTTTCTTTTCTTTATATTTCCTTTTATCATCAAAAAAAACAATCAGTTCTTTTTTTTGCTATCCTTATAATTTTTCTTTTTCTTTCCGTAGCTATCTTTGTTTATCCACTCGGTTATGGTTTTGATACATTCATTCATAAGGCTACAGAAAACTATATTGCCGCGCATGGAAGCATCACCCCCAAGCCTTTTTATTACATTGGTCAATATGTGTTTGTCTTATTTGCTCACCATGCTTTTTTTCTTCCTATAACTCTTTTTGACACTCTACTTGTTCCACTTCTTGCAGCTTGTTTTCTCCCATTAGCTTGGTTTTCAGCTTCTAATGCACTGCTTGGAAAAATAAGCTCTGGAATATCAAGCCTCTGGATTCTCTTTTTACTTCCACTAGGCTCTTTTATTGTTACCACCCCCCAAGGACTTGCCAATATTTGGATGATTTTACTTATGCTTTTTGCTATTCCAAAATACATGCATTTATCTATGCCACTGTGGCCATTCTTAATTGGTGGTGTTGCCACAATTATAATCCATCCATTTTCTGGATTACCTATACTCTTTTTTCTTTTACTCCTTTTCTTTTTACAATATATAAAAAATATATCTCTTCAAAAAATAGGTTTATTTTTTACGATTTTACTAGGGAGTATGATTCTTCCCATAAGTTTTTTCCTCAATCAATTTTCATCAAAACAACCCTTAACTATTCATTTTAATTTATCTTCTCTAAATATTTCTTGGGAAAAAATTATCTTGCTTTTTTCCCCACCAAATCATTTCCATCCACTTTTTGATTTTATTTATCTCTTTGAACATAATCGTTGGTTCATTCTCCTGCTGGCAAGTTTTCTTACAATTTTTTGGTATAAAAAAACCCATTGGCAAAAACTTAAACCATTTTTTTTCTTTTTCCTCATGCTTATAGGTAATTATCTTATTTTAAAAATAGCCGTTGATTTTACATTTCTAATTGATTACGAGCGTTCAAACTACACAGATCGTCTAATTCCACTCGCTTTTTTTTCCCTAAGCCCATTTCTTATACTTTTTTCTGAAACATTCCACAGACGACTGATAGCCGTTCCTAAAAGTATTAAATTTTTTAGTCTCTTTCTTTTAACAGCTCTTATAACTAGCGCTTTTTATCTTACCTATCCACGTATGGATATTTATGAAAAAAGTCATGGATATAATGTTAGTCAATCAGATAAAGAAGTAGTGTTATCTATTGAAAATGATGCTGCTTATTTTAATAAAGACTATATAGTTCTTGCTAATCAAAATGTCTCTGCTTCTGCTATTTCAGAACTTGGGTTTAAAAAATATTATGAAGATGTTTTCTTTTACCCTATACCAACAGGTGGAAAACTTTATTCTTATTTTCTCGCTATGAATGAAAATCCTTCTCAAAAAATAGCCAAGGAAGCTTTGGCTCTTGTAAATGCAAAGCGAGTTTATTTTGTGGTAAATGATTATTGGTGGGATTCAACTCGTATAAAAGAACAAGCAAAAACAACTGCTTCCAGTTGGTGGCAAATGGATGAAGTGAGTATTTTTGTCTACGAATAAATATTAAAAATCAGCATCTTCCTCAAAAATTTTTTTATAAATTATCTGTGGATTGGCTCCATGATTTACAATTTCATCTAAACCAAAAAGCAATGGAAGTTTTATCTCTTTTGATCCAATAAGACGCAAAAGAGGAGTAATAGAAACACTTCCACCTCCTCGTTTTTGATCAGCTCCACCCTTTACAAAAGCCTCCCCAACTGCACGATTATTGGAATAGGGACTAAATCCTGTGGCAATAAAATCAGCAAGTCCAGCTGGACCAAGTAAGATATCTGGATTATATCCAAGTGTTTTTAGAATAACCATCATCTCCTCAATAGCCCTTGAAACAAACCATCCTTTATAATTTTGACTAAACAACAAAGCATCAGCTATTCCAAGACCCATAGCATAAATATTCTTAAGAACACCAGCAAGAGCAATTGCATGAACTTCAGTTGATGGTATTAATTTTAGGGATGGATCAAAAATATCTCGAATAGTTTTAAAAAGTTCTTTTTGAGAACAAGCAAGCACGCCAACACCACCACGATCTTGCAAAAGCTCTTCAGCCATCATAGGGCCAATTAACATGGCAAATGCATGAGTTGGGAGTACCTGCTCTAAAATTTCATCCATTGTTTGTGTAGTTTGCTCATCAATCCCTTTTGAAAGACAAACAAGAGAAGTGTTTTTGGAAATCCACGGACGAATCTGGAGTAAAGATGTTCGTAAAGCCCACGAAGGAACACAAAGAAAAATAATTTCTGAGTGAGGAATAATATCCTCAATGGGTTTTTGAGTTATTAATTTTGATGGATCTGTATCATAACATTCAATGGTGTGCTCAGATTTAAGTAAATGTTGAATAGCTTGTCCAATACGCCCCATGCCAATAATAGTGATATACATAAAAAATTCTTTATGAAGAGTAAGATATTACTTAAACAGCTGTACCACCAAATGCATCTAAAAGTCGAGAGAGAGTGGCCTCAGTTTCTAGATCAGCAGATAATTTTTGATAAATCGCCTGGAATCGAATACGTTTACCCATAATCTTTTCCAAAACTTCTTCAATTAAAAGTCCGTGTTTTACTTCATTTAATGTATCCGCATGAAAACGATATTCAAATACTACTTGTAATTCTTCTCCTTGTAATTGTAAAAGCGTTCCCGCTTGAAGAATCAAGGCCACTGAAGCACATGTTTGTTTGAGTTGTTCAATAATGTGTGGCCATTTTTCTTTAATATCTTCAAGTGAAAAAAGGGGGGTTGATGAATTGTTTGATAAATCGTTGGGCAATGAATCATTAGATGATTTGTCTAATTCTTTTTGTTCCTCAGATGAATCTTTGGATATCTCTTCTGATTTTTTTTCTAATCTGTGTTCATCTTGCTTAAGAGAGCCGAATCGAATTAAAACTAATTCAAAAGCAAGTGATGAAATAAAATCGGTCTTCATTTGATGCCTTGCTTCAACCATTTGCTCTAAAAGCAAAACAAGCTCTGAATTACTTTTTTGAAAAGAAAAAGCATTTAATTTCTCCTGAATATCTAAAGGAAATTCATCTGTAATAAATGCTTTGTCTGCTATTTGAATAAATAAAATGCTTCGCAAAATACGGATAAAATCCTCAAGAAAATATTCAAGATCTATTCCTTGATCACGAAAATCATGAATCATTCTAAGACACTCAATGATTCGTCTATTAAAAAAATGATCTGTAAATGTCAGCAACTGTTGAGTATGAACAACGGGTAAGACCAAAGAGGCTTCTTCTATACCAATATGTTTTTTTCCAATTGATAAAATCTGACCAAGAAAACTTTCTGCATCACGCACACATCCTTCTGATTGACGAACAATTTCATAAAGGACAAAATCATCTATTTCTACGGATTCTTGGACAAGAATATCTTTAAGACGTCTAACGAGCGTATCTGCTTTTAAACGCTGAAAATCAAAGCGCTGACATCGACTGATAACGGTTTCTGGAACTTTATGAATCTCTGTGGTTGCTAAGATAAAAATCACATGATCCGGCGGTTCCTCCAGTGTTTTTAAAAGTGCGTTAAATGCTGAAAGCGATAACATGTGAACTTCATCAATAATAAAAACTTTAAAGGTAGATCCTTGAGGATGAAATCTTGTTTGTTCAATAATCTGTTCTCGAATATGATCAACTCCTGTATGAGATGCAGCATCTATCTCAATTACATCAATCGCAGATCCGTCAATAATCGCTTTACATGATAAACAATCATTACACGGTTCACGACGTTTTGGATCAGGTATATGAGCTTTATATGGATGAGATGTGCAGTTAACTGCTTTGGCTAATAATCGAGCCATTGTTGTTTTTCCAATTCCTCGTGAACCTGTAAACAAAAATGCATGGGCTAAATTACCTTGTTCAAGCTCATTTTGAATCGTTTGTTTAATCGGTTCTTGACCAACCATTGTTTTAAATGTTTGTGGACGATATTTTCTATAAATCGTTAACATAGTTTACTTTAGAACTTACGTATTTGGTTTATGGCTTTTTTAAAACATGTTCAACTGCTGCCCAAGTACTTGGTGTATTTTTTGGAACCACAATAACTACTTGATCTCCAATTTCGCCATGATAATAACTAACACAAGCACTAAGTATTCGGTAAAAAGAATCCTCACAAATAACAACAAAATGATTGCTGGCCTGATCGAATGCAAGCTGCCCAATACGACGTTCACGATCAATAGGACCAATTTGTTTATAAACAAATGAACCATTGGGTGTAATTCTTAACTTTAACAGATCTCCTTCAACTAATCGAGATTTAGAAGCATAATTTTCTGGAATCTGATAAATCTGTCCATCAGCTCCGACCATTGATTCTCCATTAAAAACACCTTCAATAATTTGTCCTGACTCAATTTCTTCTGAATTATCATCAAAATTTGCTAAAGTATCTCTATCATATGTTGATCCAGAATGTGATGGATCAAGTATTTCAATCACTTGTGCAAGGCTGCGCTCAATAGTGCGTAATATTTTTACTACCAATTTTATTTTAGTAAGCTGTTTTTTTGAAGTCAAAGCAATTGCCTCTTCTGGTTCAGGTTCAAAAATAATTTCATTTTCAAAAAAAGGATCCTCAGAATAAGACATAGAGATCATTTTTTACCAAGATGATTCAGAAAACGATGTATTTGGTGGATTTATTGAAACTCCTATTTGTGAGCGCTCAAGAATTTCTGTTTCCACACTTTCTCGATCACGACCATATTTCAATCGACAAAGCTGTTTAATGGCATTTGCTAGTTCTCTATCACCTACTGGTTTTGGATAACTCTTCATCGTAAATGGTTTCGCTTGAGAATTATCAATCACCATTTTGGTATACCAGGTAAATTTATCGGAATTAATTAAATCATAACCAGAAAAAGTTGGAGTATAAACTTTTTCTAAAAGATCCGCATCCTCAGGACCAATACGCGAAACAAGCATTGTTCCAACATTTCCTAAAATAGCATCCCGTACCTGCGTTTTTCCATTTGCCTCAACGAGCTGTCCTAAATATTGATGAGCTAAAGTAAGACATAATCGATATTTACGAGCTTCTGATAAAATAGTAGCAATTGAATCCGTAACATAATTTTGAAACTCATCAATATAAAGATAAAAATCCTTTCGTTCATCCTCAGGCAAATCAGCTCGACTTAAAGCCGCCATTTGTAATTTTGAAACAATAATTAAACCAAGTAGACTTGAATTTACTTCTCCGGTTTTTCCTTTTGAAAGATTTACCAAAAGAATTTTTTGTTTATCCATAACATCTCGCAAATCAAAACTCGAACGTTCTTGTCCAACAATGTTACGCATCATTTCATTTTCAACAAAACGTCCAACTTTTGAAATTAAATAACCAAGTGTCTCTGATTTATGAAAATCACTAGTTTTGGCCATTTCATTTTCCCAATAAGAACGTACAACAGGATCTTTCACTTTAGAAACCCAAAATTTTTGATAAGCATCATCTGAAAACATGCGCGGAATTTCAACAATTGTTCCTGGATGTTTGGGATCTGACATAAGCGTTAACATCACGTTACGCATATTATGTTCAAAAAGTGGTCCAATTACTTCTGCTCCAAAAAGTTTATAAAACACAGCTATCATTTCTTGAACTACAAAATCTTTCAAATTTTGATCCCTGGATTCAAGCATATTGAGTCCCATGGGATATTCAAGATCAGAAGGATCAAAGACAATCACATCATCCACGCGAGTCTTAGGAATATTACCCAAAATATGTTCAACTAAATCACCATGTGGATCAATTACACAAACACCCTCGCCGTGTTCGATATCTTGTGAGATGAGTCCGGAAAGAAATTCGGTCTTTCCAGATCCAGACTTTCCAATCGCGTATAAATGACGTCGTCGATCTTCACGTTTTATATAAATATCTGTGTGCTTGCCTCGATAAACATTATAACCAAGCCGTATTCCACCATCAGAAGCTGTGGGAATATTAGTGGGGACTGGTGCGGTTCTGGCAAGTAACCAATGAATATTAGGTGTTTCTGTACTTGGAAGAGGTAGATGCCATAAACTAGCCACTTCTTCTGTATTACAAACCATTTGATAACGAGAAGAATAGCGACGATAAATAAAATCTTGGATCAAACGCTTTTTTGAACGCGGAATACGCTTTTTAAACGCATTACCAAACTGATAAATATTGTATTGTGAAAATGAACTGATTAAATTTGCAAGAATTTGTTGAGCACGCAATGGTTTTTCGCAAGAAACAACCAAGCGAATATTCACATCCATACCAGCTTTATTTGCTTTTTCTTCAAGTCCTTTAACAGCTTCTTCTTCAAGTGGTGATAATCGATATGTTTCTGGTCGATCTGCATGATCGCCTGTTTTTTTAGACCCAGTAAAAATACTAGACCAACCATCTTTTTTGCCTGTTTTTTTCCCATGAATTGCATCTTCAAGTTTTTGTCCTTGTTGCATATTGCGGGCAATTGAAAGCCCACGCCGACGCCAAGTTTTTTTTGCAGAACGCACAATAAATTGAATGCAAGCCCCTTCCTCATCTTCTAATTTCGAAAGGGTATTTGTAAGCGCATTAAGCGGATCACCATCAAGTTTACGATATGTTTTAATCGGAAAAACAAATGGACGAGTAAAAACTAAATAACTCCCTAAAATAATACCAGTGGGAGAAAAAATATTATAATCTTCAAGTTGCTCAATATGAATATCAGGATAAGAAGAAGAGATTTGCTGCTCCACGTGCATCTGTAAATCAACTGGAACCGCCATATAAAAATAAATTTTTTTATTTATGGCAACCATCTCAAATGATAAATGATCATCACGACCAAAAAACCAAGCACGCCATCCTTTTTGGGCTTTTAATCCTCCAATAGAAGCAAAAAATGTTTCTGCAACGGAAATCATTTCACGTATTTGTTCTGATCCTCCTGTTTTTTCAGCTTCTTCTTTACGACGAAACTTTGGAAGTGAAAGGCGTAAGATAACAAATGGCGGCTGTTTACCAGGTAGGTATGCTTGATAATGAAAAAAAACTCGTATAATAAATAAAATAAGAATAACAAAAAATAAACCAAGTAAAATCCAAATAAGAAGCGTAAACCAAAAAAATACATCTGGTGTAGAAAGGATTGTGGGTGAAGATTCAATCAAAAGATCCGTCTGCATATGAGGTTCTTTCATCACTTTTTTGAGGCGATAATTTTATCGGTTTTAATTTTAGCTTCTTGTTCAAGAAAAAATCGATTCACTCCTGGAATCAATTGTAACCATTGCCGAATGAATGAAAGAATTTTATAAGCATTTATTTTTGTACCTGAAACCAAGGCTCGAATACGAGAAGCGGTTTCTTCTCCTTTTTCTTTAAAAATACGTTGTTCTTGTGGATTCATTTTTAAAAAAAGATCTGTAATATTTTCCTCAAGAATCGATTCAATTTCTTGAGTTAAAGGATCTTTAGTGGTACTAAAAGAACCAACTGGCATGCTACCTATTTGTGCTTTTTTCAAGACTTCTTCTTTAAGAACATCTTTAGATTTCCCCTGCGATGATTCTGGTTGTGTTGGTTCTTTTTTTTCTTTTTCTCTAATCTCTCTTTCTTGTTCAATAGTCTCTTTATTAAAAGTCGACTTTTGAGATGATTCAAAAGAAAAATTTTTTCCCTCCTGCTCACGAGCGGTTTTTCGTAAAAAAGATGCGGTCATAGATATTTTTTATTTTACCACATCTCATTTAAAAACTATGAAGTTTTGGTCCTTTTTCTGTATCTTCAAGCATAAATCCTTTTTTTTGAATTTCTGCCCGCAAAGCATCAGCTAGATGATAATCCTTCATTTTTCGTGCTTGCTCACGTTCATTTATGAGCACTTGAACATCTTGCGGAATCACAAGAGGTTTTGCCACATAATCTATCAAATGAAATCCTAATACTTTATCAAAAAGTAAGAGTGTGCTTGCTTTTTGAGAAGAATTAATAGAGGCATCACCAACAAGTTCCCAAACCATTGCTAATATCTGAGGTATGTTTAAATCATAATCAAGAGCTTGTTCAAACCTCTCTTTATATGAAAGTGATACTTCATCATTTGGAGGATCCCAATCTCGAACCAAATCAAAAAGATGGAATAGAGCATTTTGGGCTGATTGTAAACCCTCAAAAGTAAAGTTTAATTTACTTCGATAATGAGCCTGTAAAACAAAATAACGATAGGCTAATGGATGAATGCCTTTTTTTTCTAAATCATCTAGCGTATAAAGATTTCCAAGTGATTTTGACATTTTTCCGCCATCAACTTGTAAAAAATCCGCGTGCATCCAAAAACGAGCCTCAAGACAACCTTGTGCTCCTTGTGTCTGGGCTATTTCATTTTCATGATGCACAGCAATATGATCAACTCCACCTGTATGAATATCAAATGGAATACCTAAATATTTTTTTGACATGGCCGAACATTCAATATGCCATCCAGGAAATCCCTTTCCCCAAGGAGAATCCCATTCCATTTCGCGTTGTTTATCCGTTGGTGAAAATTTCCAAAGAGCAAAATCAGTTCCAGATCTTTTCTCCCCAATATTAACTCGAATACCTGTTTGTTTTTCCTCGGCTCTTTGTCTTGAAAGCATTCCATAACTTGTAAGTCTTGAGGTATCAAAATAAATACCATCAGAAGTGCGATAGGTAAATCCATTCTGTTCTAAGCTGCGTATCATTTCAACTTGTTCTTTAATATGATCTGTTGCTCGCGGATAAATAGAAGCAGGTAAAATATGCAAACGTCCAAGATCTTCAAAAAAAGAATTTGTATAAAATTGAGCAATCTCATAAGCAGTTTTTCCCTCGCGTCGCATGGCAAGTAACATTTTATCTTCTCCTGCATCTGCATCATCAGTTAAATGCCCAACATCAGTGATATTCATAACAAACACAACATCAAACCCATGATATAAAAATAAACGATGCAAAATATCAGAAAAAATATAAGTGCGGAGATTTCCAACATGAGCAAACCAATAAACTGTTGGTCCACACGAGTACATATGAACTTTTCCCTCCTGAATCGATTCAAAAAGATCTCTATTCCGCGTTAATGTATTATAAAGATAAATTGCCATAGAAAAGCTAGTTTAACAGAAATAAAGTAAATATAAAACAAGGATTTAAAAAGAATCCTTGTTTTATAAAAATAAATTTTTTTATTTTTCTCTTAAATTTAAAGCTTCTAAAAGTTCCTTTTCTTTACGACTGAGCCGTTTGGGCGTAACCACATGAATAAGAACATACTGATCACCACGACTACTGTGTTTACCCGGAACTCCTTTGTGACGCAGACGAAAAGAAGTCTCTGATTGCGTGCCAGGAGGAATTTTTAATTCAACAACTCCGTCTATAGTCTCGATCTCAATCGAATCTCCAAGAGCAGCTTGAGTAAATCCAATAGATACTTCAGAAAAAATATCATAACCCTGACGTTTAAATCGATGATCAGATTTTACATGTATTTTAATAAACAAATCACCGGTGGTTCCAGATTTAATAGCTTCTCCTTCGCCACGTATACGCACAAGCATGCCTTCATCCACTCCTTCTGGAATTTGAACCGAGATTTTTTTTCGTTTTTGTTGCACACCTACACCCAAACAAGTTGAACATCGTTTTTTTGGTATTTCTCCAGATCCCGCACAAGTTTGACAAACGCGTTGTGTTTGAAATTGACCCAATATCGTGCGTTGAATGTTTACCTGTACTCCTTGACCACCACAATCAGTACAAGTGATTACACCAGATCCTGGTTCTGCACCAGTTGCCCCACAACGCTCACAGACAGATGACTTAGTTAATTCAATTTCCTTTTCCACGCCAAAAATAGCTTCATGAAAACTCAAGTCTAAATCTATTTGAATATCTCTACCACGAAATTCTGTTTGGCGTGACCGAGCACTTCTACGTCCGCTTCCAAAACCAAATAAATCCCCAAAAAGATCTCCAAAATCACCAAAATCAACATGCGAAAAATCAAACCCACCAAATCCAGAAGAACCATGAGCAAATCCAGAAGAACCATCAAAAGCAGCAGAACCAAATTGATCGTATTTACGACGTTTTTCTGGATCACTTAAAACTCCATAAGCTTCCCCAATTTCTTTAAATTGTTCAGCATCACCACCTGATTTATCTGGATGATATTTATGAGCAAGTTTTCGAAAAGCCTTTTTGATTTCATCTTGAGAAGCCTGACGTTCGACTCCTAATATTTTATAATAATCTTTTGAAGACATGTAATATAAAGCAAATCAAGACTAATCTTCTTTTTCTTTAAATTCTGCATCAATAGGCTCTTCTTTTTTTGAATCTGAAGAGGAAGTCTTATCTGAATCAGAAGAAGATGAAGTATCTGAATTTGCTTGTGTACTTGCATCTGCTTGCCCTTGATACATTTTAGCCCCTACTTTTTGAGCGATAATAGACAGTTCATCAGCGGCTTTTTTAATAGCCTCATGATCATCACTGTCTTTAACTTTTTTAAGATTTTCAATTTTTTCTTCAACCTCTTTACGTTCCTCAGCTGTTATTTTATCTCCTGCTTCTTTGAGCATTTTTTCAGAAGTATAAATCATTGTATCAGCAATATTTTGATGTTCAATACGCTCTTTCTTTTTCTGATCTTCAGAGGCATGAAGTTCTGCATCTTTTTTCATTTTTTCAATTTCTTCCTTGGAAAGTCCAGTTGAAGCTGTAATGGTAATTTGTTGGCTTTTTCCCGTGGCTTTATCTGTAGCAGAAACATTCAAAATACCATTGGCATCAATATCAAATTTAACTTCAATTTGAGGAATACCGCGAGGGGCTGGAGGA
>Ga0210044_10002210_pt1 | contig 29181 bp, 26 predicted proteins | sample CryGey13umfilter_2_FD_183959 | JGI IMG/M metagenome (GOLD analysis project Ga0210044, IMG submission 183959) | Groundwater microbial communities from aquifer in Utah, USA - Crystal Geyser 4/9/14 3 um filter (SPAdes) (version 2) | ecosystem: Environmental > Aquatic > Deep subsurface >... | reverse complement strand
CCGCCGAGACCACAGGCGCGCACATCAGGTGCAACTCGCCACGTTGCACCATGTCCATCCGGCTGGCACCGTGGCCCTGTGATTCCCACTCGTTGAGTTCCCGGTCGGACCTGGCCCGGTCCTTGCGTTCTCCCGGGATACCCATGAAATCCACCCCGGAAAGGAAGGTCACAATGGTTCGCAAGAGCACCCTTTGTCTGGCGGTCCTGTCCGTCATCCTGCTCATCGGCTCCACTGCCATGGCCGACACCGGCGGCGGCGAATGCTCGGGAGGGATCTGCGGCACGCCGAACCAGACCGGCGGCGCGCCCTGCACCGACGGCAACTGCGCCGGGGGCGGCTGCGGCGGCGGCTCGATCCTCATCGCCAACACCGACGAGGGCGACACCTACCAGTACGCCGATGACTACGACGAGGACGGTATCGAGGACGACTACGACAACTGCCCGTTCCAGCTGAACAAGAGCCAGCTCGACTCCGACGGTGACGGCGTGGGCGACGCCTGCGACCTGTGTCCGCTGGCCGTGGACAAGGACCAGCTGGATACCGACGGTGACGGCACCGGGGACATGTGTGACGCCGACATCGACAACGACGGCCTGAGCAACGCCACCGACAACTGCCCGCTGATCTCCAACCTCGATCAGGTGGACACCGACGCGGACAAGGCCGGCGACGCCTGCGATGTCGACGACGACAACGACAAGATCGTCGACATCGACGACAACTGCCCGCTGGTCTTCAACCCGCTGCAACAGGCGCCGGAGCTCATGGGCAGCCCCAAGTGCGACACCGACAACGACGGGGACAACATCGCCGACGCCCGCGACAACTGCCCCCAGGTGGCCAACGCGGACCAGGCCGACCTGGATCTCGACAAGATCGGCGACTTGTGCGACTCGGACCTGGACAACGACAAGGTGCTCAACATCAGTGACAACTGCCCCGTGCTGGCCAACGCCTCCCAGTCCGACATCGACCGCGACGGGCGCGGGGACTCCTGTGACAGCCGCTTCTGCTTCGTGATCAACGGCGACGAGAAGAACTGCCTCGACCCCGAGTCCACGCTGCAGGTCTACGCCCCGCTGACCCGCGCCTCGACCGGCGAGGAGTTCCGGCTGCGCCTGTTCGCCAACCGGATGAACGCTCCGCTGAACTACAAGTGGATCGTCCTCACCCGCCCCTCGGGCTCCAGCGCCACGGTGCGCAACCCCACGGGTGCGGTGCGAAGCTCCACGCCCTACGAGTATCACTACCTCAAGAACAACGTGGCCAGCTTCACCCCCGACGAGCCCGGCGAGTACACGATCAAGCTCAACGCCAGCCTCGTGTTCCCCGACGTGGTCAACGCCAGCTTCCCGCGCGCCGCGAGCTTCATCATGACCGTGGTGGCCGAGGGCGACTCCACCGGTGGTTGCTCGATGGGCAACGGCTCCAGTTCGTCAGGCCTGGCCCTGCTGCTGCTGCTGGGCCTGGTGCTGGTCCGTCGCCGCCGGTAACGCGCTCCATTTTCTCTCCCATCTCCTCCAAACCCTCCGCCTCCCTCGATTTCGACGACGCTTCGCAAAATCGGTGAACCCCGATCGCACGGGTTGTTGTCGATTGGTGGCATCACGCGGGCTTGAATTCCCGGTTCGTGACCTCCCTCCTGGCGTGCTTCTTGCTCAGTCGTGCTCCGATGGCGAGCGCTGCGCGCTCCAGCCGTGTTTGTCGACGTGTAACTCACTCGACGTGTCAATATTTGCACCCCGACGACCGGGACGGACAAGGAGAAACCATGCACAGAATTTCGAAGACAGCACTTGCAACATTGATCATCTCTGCGCTGGCGACATCAGCCAGCGCCGACAGCTTCCTGACCTCCGTCGGGACGGGATCCAAGACCGCCGCGCGTGTCGCGCCACAACCCTACTCCGGGCAACCAGCCAGCTGGCGCCAGGCCAGGAGCGTTGCACGACGGGCCCTCAACACAATCCAACGCACTCGGAATGTCGCCATCGGGCTTGACGTGATCCAGCGCGTGGACTCGGTGGCCATGGACCATCCGCTCGTCGGGCAGCACTTCCGTCTGGGCCTGGCCAAGCTGGCCCGCACCGGCGACCCCAAGTTCCAGCTGCTGCGGGGCACCAACCTCGTGATGCGCAATCCAGACAGCCGCCGGGGCATCAGCGCCGTGCGCAAGGCTGCCCGACAGCTTCCCACCGACTCGGCCGCGCAGCTCGTGGCGGGGCTGTCAGTGGCCCAGCGGGACAGCTTCGGCACCAAATTCCGCGAGTGGGACAAGCAGACCCCGCTCAAGCGGGAGGCCGCGGGCTACCTCAACACGGCACAGCAGATCGAGCGCACGAAGAGTCGTCGGCCGCTGGTGCGGGAAGGGATAAAGCAGGCCAAGGACTACGCCGGCTACTATCAGGGGTTCAAGGGCCTGATCAAGTGAGCTCCCCCGCCGAATAAGATCACAAGCGTGGACTCGGCTCCCCACTTCGAGGAGGGGGACACCGATTCTCGGTGGCCGGATCGGGGGCCACTGCAAACGAAGGTCCCAACAACCCGTGATCGGACACCTGGCACGGTGCGTGCTCAACTGACCCGGCACAGGAGCCGATCATGAGACGCAGCGCCCTCGGTCTGACCGTCGTTCTCACCCTGGTGACCGCCCTGCCGGTCCACGCGGCGAAGATCCAGGTCACCTGGGATCCCAATCCAGAGACCATCGCCGGCTACCGCCTGTACTATGGCAACAACCCCACGCCCCCGTTCAACGGCAACCTGGCCGCGGAGGGCTCGTCGCCGGTGGATATCCCCATCGAGAACCTGGACGATCCCGACAATCCAGCCTTCGCCCTGACCGGTGTCCCGTACTGTCACATGCTGTACTTCGCGCTCACGGCGTATGACGCGGACGCCAACGAAAGCGACTTCAGCAACACCGTGAGCGCGATGGTGGTGGCCAAGCCTACCGAGGTCAAGGCCAGCCCCGTGGGCTTCGGCGCGGTGGAGGTCTCGTGGGCCGGCATCGCGGCCGAGGACCAGATGCGGCTCAACCGCGTGCGCGTGCACTACGGCTCCGCGCCGGGCGACTACACCGGCACCGACGCGTCCCAGGGCGCCTCCCCGGTGGGGGTGCCGCCGGTGAGCTCGTCGGCCGTACTCACCGGTCTGGAGCCGGGCCAGGAGATCTACGTCATGGTGGAGGCGGTTTGCCCTACCGGCGACGGCGCCAGGTCCGACGAGATCAAGGTCAACGCCGGCACCGAGGGTGAGCCGCCGTCGCAAGTGCTGCAGGTGGGCTGCGCCATGGCGCCAGGTGGGACGGCCGGGCCGTTGCTGCTCTGCCCCCTCGGGCTGTTGCTGCTCATCATCCGCCGCAGGAGGCGAGGATGTTGACCGGTCACGTGACGGGCCGCATCTGGCCGCTGCTTGCTGGCGTTCTGCTCCTTGGCGCCTGCGACGAGTCCCCCGACGCGCGCCACGGCGACAGCGGCGTGGCGTGGGACGGCGCCATGGGCTCCGACGACATCCCGACCAACAATCACGTCTTCTTCTGCCACCCGGACCGGAGCTGCTGGGAGAACCCACTGCCCCAGGGCAACACGCTCAACGCCGTGTGGGGCAGCGGGCCGCAGAACGTGCTGGCCGTGGGCAACGCCGGCACGATCGTGCGCTTCGACGGCACGCAGTGGAGCGACATGGCGTCGGGCACGGTGCAACCGCTGGCAGCGGTCTGGGGCAGCGGCCCGGGCAACGTCCTCGCCGTGGGCAAATCCGGCACGCTGGCGCAGTACAACGGCAGCTACTGGCAGCGCATCCCGGTGAAGGTCGGGGAGGAATACATCCTCGACGACTTCAACGGCGTGTGGGGCAGCGCGGCCGACGACGTCTACCTCGTGGGCGCCAACGGCCGCATCGTCCACTTCGACGGCAAGCAGTGGACCGAGATGGACTCGGGGGTCACCAGCACGCTGAACGCGGTGTGGGGCAGCGGCAAGGGCACCGTCTTCGCGGCCGGGATGAGCGGCACGATCCTGCGCCTGCAGGGCGGCGCCTGGAGCAGCATGACCACCCCCGCGAGCGACACGATCTACGCCCTCGCCGGCGCCGGGCCGTCGGACGTATGGGCCGCCGGGGGCTTCGGAACGGTGCTGCACTTCGACGGCACGAGCTGGACCCAGGAGCAGGTCAACAGCACCGACACGCTGCGCTCGATCCACATCGAGGGCGGCGAGGTGAGCATCGCCGGAACCCAGGGCGCGCTGCTCACCCGCAGCGGCACCACCTGGAGCAGCGCCACCTCCCCCACGAGCAACAGCCTCAAGGGTGTGTGGGGCAAGGGGGGTACGCTGTTCGCCGTGGGTCAGACCGGCACCATCCTGCGCCGGCAGGGCGGCGCCTGGAGCAGCATGGGCTCTGGCCCTGACAGCGCGCTCAACGCGGTGTGGACCGCCGGCGGCCAGACCGCCGCCGTGGGCGAGGGCGGCACCATCCTGCGCCACGACGGCACGAAGTGGACCGTCGACACCTCCGGCACGACACAGACGCTGTGGGCCGTGTGGGGCGACGGGAGCACGCTGTTCGCCGCGGGGAGCCAGGACACGATCCTGCGCCGCAGCGGGAGTAACTGGAGCAAGATGACGGTGCCGGCGAGCCAGCAGGACGTGCAGGCGCTGTGGGGCGCCAGCGCGTCGGATCTGTTCGCCGTGGGCACGGGCGGCACGATCCTCCGCTTCGACGGCAGCACCTGGACCAAGATCGGCTCGCCGGTGCAGAAAGACCTGCAGGCGGTGTGGGGCAGCGGCGCCTCCGATGTGTTTGCCGCCGGCCGGGACGGCACGCTGCTGCACCACGACGGCAGCGCCTGGAGCAAGATGACCTCCCCCACCGAGGAGCACCTGCTGTCGCTGTGGGGCAGCGGGCCCACCGACGTGTACGCCGGCGGGATGTCCGGCGTGATGCTGCACTTCGATGGCCAGGCCTGGACCGAGCTGCCCAAGGTCACCGCCGCCACGGTGCGCTCCCTGTGGGGCACGGGCGCCAAGGACATCTACGCCGCCGGCGACTGGGGCACGATCCTGCACTTCGACGGAGCCAAATGGCAGAAGTCCTTCAGCGGGACGGGCAACGTGGTGTACGCCATCGCGGGCAGCACCACCGCCGGGGTGTACGCCGTGGGCGTCTCGGGGATGATCCTGCACCGCGCGGTCCCGTGAGCACCCGGGGGGCATCGCCCCGCAACCCGATTGGTTCAGGGCAGCGAGTACCAGCTCCCCTTGCCGGTATTGTGCGCCACCAGGTGCCATCCCTCGACCAGCTGTCGCAGCTGCAGCTTCGAGGACACCGCGCGTCCAGACCGCCAGGTCCCGCATCAACCTTGTGGCGTATCGAAGGGCGTCGCCGTGGCGGAAATATCGCCCAGGCTCTTGCCGTCGGGGCGCCGGTGGCGGCAAGGGGAAGCATCATGTGGGAAGGTCACGTTGAATATGCCCTCCGCAGGAGCTCAGCGGTCGAAGCCAAGGGCGAAGAGGAGCGCCTCTCGGACCCGCAGCATCACCTCCGCGTTCGCGGTTCCCAGGTAGTTACGGAGCACCGCCTTCGGCACCGTCGCGACGTTGTCGAGGTTCACGGCCGACACGTGCTTGAGCCCGTCCTCGGGTCCAACCATCACCTCGGTCGGGATGCCTCGGATCACGGTAGTGATCGGCGCGACCGTGACGCTCTGCAGGTGTCCGAGGATCTCCTGCCGGGTGAGCACGAGCACCGGCCGCCGCCGGTTCGGCGAGCTGAAGCTGCAGTGCCAGATCTCCCCGCGGTTCACTTCGGCCATGTCTGGGCCTGGAGCAGCGGGGTGAATTCGTCCGCCGACACGGGGTGCCGCTGGTAGCCCTCCTTGTGCCGCTTCACCTTCTCGGCGATTGCCCGCTGTCGGAGCCACAGCTCGAGTGCGTCCCGCACCGCCTCCGACCGCGAGCGCCCCGCCTGCTCGGCGGCGGCGTCAAACGTTTCGAGCAGCGATTCGTCGATGCGGATCGCAAGCGTCTTTGTCATACGTACAGTATTACGACATCAGGACGCCAGGTCAAGCGAGGCGGCGGCGCTCTTGCGGGCGGTCAGTGCGGCCGCAGGCGCGACGCTGGCGCCGGCCCGCGACGAACGGCGCGATGTGGGCGAAGGACTCGTGATTCTCCACGAGATCTACAGGGGTTAGCGGCCGATATCGCTTGACCGAGGTCCACGGCGCCGTCCCCGGTCGCCGCCTCAGTCGTGGGGCAATCCACGCCGGCGTCGGCTCCGTGGCCCAGGGGCAGCAGCAGATTGCAGGCAGCCTGGCACAACAACAGGCAGGACAACAGGCTGAGCTTGTGCACTCACTGAGCATGAGCCAGTCCGGGACCGACGGCAAGCGGGGCACGACTCCGAGCTTCGCTACCGAGCTCGCCGGCCGCAGGCGAAGGCGACCAGCAGGAGCAGCCCCGCCAGCCCCGTGGCGTGTCCTGCATGGCCCACACCGCAGCCGCAGCCACCGTCGTCGATCACCCCCTCATGGCCCGGAGTCCAGTCGCCCGTCCCGAGCTCACCGCCGCCCGTGGCGTCGCGGCGGGGTCCGTCGGAGACGCCGGCCTCGCGCCGGGGTCCGTCGCCCACCACCACTGGACCGTCCGACGGGCCGCCGTCCACCGGCGGGGCCGGCTTGGCGTAGGTGTAGAGCCGGCCGGTGCCCCCCGGCAGCGTCACGCTCAGCCGGTGATTGGAGAGCGGCACCGTGCTCACGGCCCCGGTCTTGTTGTCGATCACCACCAGGCTGTTCACCGCGCTGTCGAAGTCGACAAAGAACGGCAGGCTCATGCTGGCCGAGGTGGCGCCCGCCGCGTGGGACAGGTTGGTCAGCATGAAGTAGCGCTGACCGGCGTCGTCCTGCAGCAGCCCAATCAGCCCGTTCTTCATCGTGCCGTAGCTCGAGGGGCTGCTGTTGTCCACCGTCACGCTCTTGATCTTCGGATCGGCCGACGTGGCGCTCCAGCTGGTGAGTCCCGCCGGCGGGGTATTGGGCAGCACGACGATCAGCTGGAACTTGCCCGGGACGAACCGCACCCCGGTGCTGGTCAGGCTGCGCAGGTGAGCGCCGAGCCTGGACACCTCGAGGTTGAGCGCCGCGACGGTGCCGTACAGCGCGGTGGGGTTACCCGCAGCGTCCAGCAGCCCCCCGCTCTCGAAGTGGTCGTAGGTGAAGTAGGCCAGCCCGGTGTAGCCCGCCGTGAGAAACGAGAACACCTGCATCCGCAGATCGGACTCGCTGGGCAGGCGCATGTTGGCGTTGGCCCAGGACTGGACCCAGGCCCAGTACGGGATCTTCTTCGCCAACGCCTTGGACCGCACCAGCATCAGATCGGAGAAGAACGTGTCGCTGGTCTTGCCGTCGGCGGTGAAGGGGTAGAAGTCCCACATCAGCAGATCGGGGTCGATGAAGGTGATGAAGTCGTCCAGGTACTGGGAGAAGGAGTAGCCCGGCCTGGAGCTGTCGCCGTACAGCTGCGTCGGGCTGGCGTACGAGGGGAAGGCGTTGCCGTACACCAGCAGCGCGGGGTAGATCGTCTTGAGCCAGGCGGCCGCCTGGCCGATGCCCGGCATCTGCAACCGGCCGGGCTCGTCGTGCAGCAGCCAGCCGTGGACCGTCGTGGGCCCGGCGGCCACGGTGGCCTGGGCCAGGCTCTTGAACGCTGCCGTGGCCCCCTGGTCCGCCGGTCGCACGTGGGCGTGGAACGGCAGCCCGCCGGCCTGGGCCTTGGCGCCCTGCAGCGCCGGCTCCTCCCACGCCATGAGCTCCGTGAAGCCGGCTGCCTTGTACTCCGTCAGGTCCAGGTTCTTGGCCCACTGGTTGAGCCCGAGGAGCGTGAAGGGGTGGGTCCGCACCCACTGCTTGCCAAAGTCGGCGGGCCGTGCCGCCGCCAGGCCTGGCAGCAGCAGCAGCAGCGCCGCGAGCCTCACGAGGCGGCCAGCGCCCGTGTGATGTAGCTCATCAGCGGCGCCCAGTAGATCCCGAGCAGGACGGTGGGGACGGCCAGCAGCCCGGCCACCGTGCGGTGCACTCCAGCGACCTGAAGCGGCGTCGTGTTCTCGCTGCTGTTGAAGAACATCGCCTTCAGAATCCGGGCGTAGTAATAGAGCGAGATCGCCGAGTTCATGATGCCGATCAGCGCCAGGGTCCAGTAGAACATCCCGCCCTGCTTGACCACCGCGGCGAACAGGTAGAACTTGCCGACGAAGCCCGCCATGGGGGGAATGCCGGTGAGCGAGAACAGGAACACGCCCAGTGCCGCGGCCACCATCGGCGCCCGCCGGCCGAGGCCGTTGTAGCTCTCCACCGTCTCCCCCACACCCGCATCGGAGAAGCCGATGACCACGACGAAGGCGCCGAGGTTCATCAGCAAGTAGGTCACGAGGTAGAACATCACCGCCGCCTCGGCCTGGGGCGAAAAGACGCAGAACGCCATGAGCAGGTAGCCCGCGTGGGCGATGGATGAGTAGGCCAGCAGGCGCTTGATGTTGTCCTGCAGGATCGCCGACAGGTTGCCCAGCGTCATCGTCGCCGCCGAGATCACCCCCAGCACCACGGCCCACGGCACACCCATCAGCGCCTGGTCGTTGGGCACCGCGCCGGTGTCGCCGGCGAAGAACCGGAGCAGCAGCGCGAACCCCGCCGCCTTGGGGCCCACCGAGAGCATCGCGGTGATGGGCGTCGGCGCGCCGTGGTACACATCGGGGCACCACATGTGGAACGGCACCGCCGCCACCTTGTAGCCGAACCCGGCCAGCACGCAGACCACCGCCAGCACCAGCACCGGCATCACGCCGGCGCCATGGCCCACGATGGCGGCCCGCACCGAGACGAAGTCGGTGGCACCGGCCAGACCGTAGAGCAGGGACAGCCCGAACAGCATCACCCCCGAGGCCACCCCGCCGAAGATGACGTACTTCAGCGCCGCCTCGCTGGAGCCCAGGTTGCGCTTGTGGAACCCGACCACGACGTAGGAGATCAGGCTCACCATCTCCAGCGCGAGGTAGGCCAGCAGCAGATCGCTGGCGGCGGCCATCAGGTTCATGCCCAGGTTCATCGTCAGCAGCAGGGCGAAGAACTCCGCCGCCTCGGGCTCGCGGCTGCGGTCGTCGATGGCGTCCCGCGACCGGAGCGAGATCACCACCGTGATCCCGGTGGCGAGGTAGAAGAACAGCTTGAAGAAGTCGGCGAAGGCGTCGCGGATGATCAACCCGCTGAACATCTCCACCGGTGATCCCTTGCCCGAGATCAGCGTCACCACAACGGCGCAGACCAGCGTGGCGAGCGCGATAAACGCTGCCGAACCGCGCTGCAGCCGGAACGCCATGTCCCACACCAGCAACAACACGATGCCCGTGACGAGGGCAATCTCTGGCACGAAGAGATGAAGGCTGATCAGATTGCTGAGCACGACGAGGCCTCCTGCAGCACGACTACGGCACCATGGCGACGGCAGCGGCGCCGACGGGCTTGACGATTAGGATCAGGTCGTGCATCCCGGTCTGGATCAGGTCCAGCAGCGGCATGGGGTAGAAACCCAGGATCAGCACGATGATCGCCAGCGGGACCAGGGTCAGCATCTCGCGGAAGTCCATGTCGTGGCCCACCAGGGCCTTGGCCCAGCGGGTGTTGAACGGTCCGAAGTGGATGCGCAGGATGGCCCACAGGTGGTAGGCCGCGGTGATCACCACCCCGGTGGCGGCCAGGATCACGAGAAACGTGAAGGTCTTGAACGCACCGATGAAGACCAGCGCCTCGCTGATGAACCCGGAGAGGCCCGGCAGCCCGAGAGAGGCCATGAAGGCGAAGCCGAAGAAGCCAGCGTACTTCGGCATCACCGACGCCACGCCGCCGAACTGATCCACGCCGCGGGTGTGGGCCCGGTCGTAGATGATGCCCACCAGAATAAACAGCATGGCCGTGATCGTGCCGTGGTTGAACATCTGGAACATGGAGCCGTTCATCCCGGCGTCGGTGAAGGCCGCCATGCCCAGCAGGCAGAAGCCCATGTGGCTCACCGAGGAGTAGGCCACCAGCCGCTTGAGGTCCTTCTGCGCCATGGCGCACAGCCCGCCGTACAAGATGTTGATCACCCCGAAGATCGCTATCCCCAGCGCCGCCCACTGCGTCGCCTCCGGCAGCACCTGGTAGTTGATGCGGAAGATGCCGTAGATCCCCATCTTCAACAGCACGCCGGCCAGGATCACGCTGATCGCGGTGGGCGCCTCGACGTGGGCGTCGGGGAGCCAGGTGTGGAACGGGAACATCGGGATCTTGATCGCGAAGCCGATGAACAGCCCGATCCACACCACCTTGTGGAACTGCATGCCGAGGATCGGCGTGGCCAGGGTGAACTGGTTCAGGTGCGTCAGCTTCATCAGGTCGAAGGTGTGCAGCGCCGGCGTCCCGTCCACCAGCAGCGTGGGCTGAGACTGATAGTAGATCGCGATCAGCGCCAGCAGCATCAACACCGAGCCGGCCAGGGTGTAGAGGAAGAACTTGATCGCGGCGTAGGGCCCGCCCCGCACGCGGCCGTCCTGCTCCACCCGCGGCGGAGCGCCCCAGATGCCGATCAGGAAGTACATCGGCAGCAGCATCACCTCCCAGAACACGTAGAACAGGAAGAAGTCCAGGGAGCAGAACACGCCCATCATCCCCGTCTCCAGCAGCAGGAACATGATGAAGTAGCCGCGCAGCTGCTTCTTCACGCTCCACGACGCGCCCACCGCGATGAGCGAGACCAGGGCGGTGAGGATCACCATCGCCACGCTGACCCCGTCGACGCCGAAGTAGAACTCGATGTTGAGGCCCGGGATCCAGACGAAGTGGTGGATGAACTGCACACCGTAGTTCGGATCGTTCATCCCCAGCGTACGGTCGAACTGCTGGAACAGGTAGACCGCCAGCACCATCGGCACCGCGGCGGAGACCGCCGCCACCAGCCGCAGCGCATTGGTCTGCCCGTCCTTGAGGAACAGCAGCATGAACAGCGCACCGATGAGCGGGAAGAACACCATCATCGTCAGCAGGTAGCTCTTGCCCTTGACCAGCGCGATGCCGCGGGTGTGGTTGCGGTCGGCGAGATCGGGGTCGTCGCTCACCACCTGGACGTTGCCAAAGATCTGCTTCGACCTGGCGTCCCGCGGCGAGACCTCCAGTGTCACGCTGCCCCGCACCGACTCCCCGGGAGCGAGGATCAGGGGCCAGCGCACCTGCTCCTTCTCGCCCTTGAGCAGCGTGTCGGCCAGCTTGAACGAGTCGCTCCCCGGACCGAGGCGCACCTCCCGCACCTTGAGCGCGGCGGTGCCTTCGTTCTTGATCGTGAAGCTCCGCTCACCCACCGTGTCGAAGTTCAGCTCCCCGGGAGACACGTCGATGCGGGGCGCCGGTCCCCTGCCCCAGGCGGGGGAGGCGGCGAGCAGAGCCATGGCTGCAGTGAGGAAGAACAGCTTGTTGCGCGCGCGAGTCATCATTCGTTCCTCTTACTCAAGTCACCGGCCCACGGGGCCGACGAACCAGACCACGAAAAGGAGTACCACCACACCGAAGGCCACACCCATGACGTAGGCGTTGATGCGGCCGGTCTGTATCCGGCGCACCCGGCGGCCGGCCCCGATCACCGTGTCGGCCACGCCGTTCACGGTGCCATCCACGATCTTGGCGTCCACGGCCCCGAAGAACGAGGCCGCCATCCGCAGCCCCCAGGAGCTGGCGTTGACCAGCCCATCCACGATGCGCAGGTCGAACCAGGCCAGCGCCCGGGTCAGCAGCAGCAGCCCCCGGACCACGGTGGCGTTGTAGATCTCGTCGACGAAGTACTTGTTGAACACCGTGACGTGAATCAGCCGCCAGTTGCGCTTGGCCCAGTCCAGGCGGGCCCGGGTCTTGGACAGGTCCCGGTACCAGAACCGAGCGCCCAGGATGCCGGTCACGGCCAGCACCACGCTGAGCGCCATCAGCCCCCACTCCAGCCACACGTTGTGCAGCGCCGGCTTCTGGAACGCGTCACTCAGCGCGGCCGTCGCCGGGGCGAGGAAGCTCTCGAGCCACGGCGTCTGGTGCGTGATGGCGGCGGGGATGAACAGCGTGCTGCCCACCAGGCTCATCAGCACCGCGCCGATGGCGAGGAACCACAGCACCCAGGTCATGCTGCGCGGCGACTCGTGGACGTGCTCGATGTGCTCGGCGGTGGCGGGCCGGCCGTGGAACGTCATGAAGTACGAGCGGAACATGTAGAACGCCGTGCACAGCGCGCCTACGGCGCACAGGGCCCAGATCAGCTTCCCGGCCCAGGGCCAGGCCAGGTTTCCCATGGAGAACGCCTTCCACAGGATCTCGTCCTTGGAGTAGAAGCCGGAGAACAGCGGGATGCCCGAGATGGCGAAGCAGGCGATGAGATAGGTCTTCGCCGTGTGCGGCATGAGCTTCGCCAGCCCGCCCATGTTGCGCATGTCCTGCGGGTCGGCCGGGTTGGGCGACAGCCGCAGGTCCAGCAGCGGGCCGTGCTCGTCGCCGTGGCCGTGCTGGTGCTCGACCCAGTGCATACCGTGGATCACCGAGCCGGAGCCGAGGAACAGGCAGGCCTTGAAGAAGGCGTGGGCCAGCAGGTGGTAGATCCCGACCCAGTAGGCGCCGACCCCCACGCCGACAAACATGTAGCCCAGCTGGCTCACCGTGGAGTAGGCCAGCACCTTCTTGATGTCGTACTGGAACAGACCGATGGTGGCGGCGAACAGCGCGGTGGCGCCGCCCACCAGGGCCACGACGGTCATGCCCTCGGGAGAGAGGATGAAGATGAAGTTCAGCCGGGCCACCATGTAGACCCCGGCGGTAACCATCGTGGCGGCGTGGATCAGGGCGCTCACCGGCGTCGGACCGGCCATGGCGTCGGGCAACCAGGTGTACAGCGGGATCTGCGCGCTCTTGCCTGTGGCGCCGAGGAAGAAGCCAAAGGTGACGAAGATCAGGAGCGGGATGCCGAACCACAGCGTCCCCTGCATCAGGTGCTCCGCCACCACCCGCTTGCCCCCGTGGTCCTCGATCGCCAGCTGGTCCCGGAGCTCGCGAAACGAGACCGTGGGCCCGACGTAGACCTGCTGCGTCCGCCCCACCGCCACCGGCAGCTGCTGCAGAAAGCGCTGCCCCTCCACCTTCAGGCCGCAGCGTCCCTCCTGCCGCCCGCCCCGTCGGTGCGTGGCCCCGGCCGCCGCGCCGTGGGCCACGGGGTGCTCCGCGGCGTGGGCCGTACCCATGATGCCGTTCGCCAGCGAGGCCATCAGAGCGGCCTGGGGCGCCGCCAGAGACCCGTGCGCGTCACCGTGCTCCGCCGGGGCCGCGTGGTGCTCGGCGACCGGCATGGGCTTGGTCATCACCGGAATGCAGCGCCCGTCGTCCACCTTGGTCATGGTGCCCGGCACGGCGTCCCACATCCCCAGGAGGCCCCAGAACAGGGTGAACATCCCGACGATGAAGCCGAAATCGCCGATGCGGTTGACGACGAAGGCCTTCATCCCGGCCTTGGCCTTCTCGCGGTCCTTGTACCAGAACCCGATCAACAGGTAGGAGCAGAGGCCGACGCCCTCCCAGCCGAAGAACATCAGGATGAAGTTGTCCCCCAGCACCAGCATCAGCATCGAGAAGCAGAACAGGTTGAGGTAGCCGAAGTAGCGCCAGTAGCTCGGCTCGTCGTGCATGTAGCCCATGGAGTAGATGTGGATCGCCGTGGCCACCACCGTGACCATGCAGGCCATGACGCCTGACAGCGGATCCATGGCGAAGGCGAACATCACCCGCACCGCCCCCATGTCGATCATGGGGAACACCTCGTCCAGCAGGAAGCGCTGCGACGGATCCGCCGGCAGCAGCTTGAAGAAGAACAGATATAGCGCGGTGAGGCTGGAGAGCACCATGCTGCCCACGGCCACGACGTGGATCGGCCGCTTGCCCCATTTCTTCTGGATCATCGCGCCAAAGACACAGTTGATCAGAGCGCCCATGGCGGGGAAGAACGGGATCAGCCACAGGCCGTTGACCCGGATGAGATCCTGTATCGCTGCAGAGTACTCGGGCATCGCGTCCCTACTCCCTCAGCGTGGTCGTGTTGAGCACGTCCACGTTCTTGAAGTTGCGGAAGATGGACAGCACGATGGCCAGCGCGATGCACGCCTCGGCTGCCGCAAGCAGGATGATGAACAGCGAGAACACCTGCCCCGTGACGCCACCGTGGACGAAGCGCGAGAAGGCGACGAAGTTGAGCGAGGCGGCGTTCAGGATCAGCTCCACGCCCATCAGGATCGCCACCGCGTTGCGCCGCGTGGCCACCGTGATCAGCCCCGCGACGAACAGGATGCTGGCCACTACGAGGTAGTGCGCCAGCCCGATGGAGACAAGTGCGTTCATGTGTTCGCCTCCGGGTTGGTCTCGTCCGCCCCCAGCTCCTCCTTCACCGCCCGGCGTGCGATGACCATCGCCCCCACCAGCGCCATGAGCAGGATCACCGACGCGACCTCGAACGGCAGCAGGTACTCCCTGAGCAGCGCATCACCGATGCGGCCCACGGTGGGCGCCGCCGCGGCGACCGCGGTGGTCTTGAACGGCGCCCCGAACAGCACCCGAACCAGGATCCCCAGCATCAACAGCCCCGCCGGCACACCGCCGATGAAGCTCACCGAGAGGTTGGAGATCTTGATGTCGGTGATGTCACGGGTCAGCAACACCGCGAACAGGATCAGCACCAGGATGCCGCCGACATAGACCAGCAGCTGGACCACACCGACGAAGTCGGCGCCCAGCATGAAGTACAGCCCGGCGACACCGGCCAGCGTGCCCATCAGGGCAAAGGCCGAGTGCAGGATGTTGCGCGAGAAGGCCACCAGCAACGCGCATCCAGCGGCCAACCCACCCAGCAGGAAGAACACCACCGTGGCGGCGGTGATGTGGGGCACAAAGTCTGGCGACCGGCCCACGCCCACCCCCAGCACCACCCCCAAAAGGAGTAACGCGATGACGATGTAGTGCAATGCCGACAGTCGCATGGGCTACTCCTTCTTGGCCTTGGGAGCCGGGGCCACGACCGGCAGCTGGAACGCCTGCTCCAGGTCGGGCTTGCGGCGCAGTAACGGGTCGGCATCGAGCCGCGCGCGGTTGGCACGGACCGTGGCCGGGTTGAAGCGCGCCGCCAGCTGCCGGGCCTCCCGCGCCCGCTGCCCTCGCACCGGCGTGGGGTGCACCTGGCCCTTCTTGTTCTTGGCCACGACCACCGGGTTTCCGGGCACGATGTAGCGGAAGGTCAGCGCGCTGATGTCGTCGATGCAGCCCTCGAACTCCTTGGTGAAGCGGATCGCATGGGTCAGCTCGTTGTCGCCCGGTGCCCGGGCGTCCACCGGACAGGCCTCGACGCAGAACCCACAACACATGCACTTGGAGAGGTCGATGTCGAAGCGCTGGATCAGGCGGAGCTTGTCCTCCTTGCCCACGCGGATGCGGATCACGCCGATGGGGCAGGCGCGCTCGCAAGCCTGACATCCAGTGCAGCACAGGACGTCCACCTCCAGCAGCCCGCGGAACCGCTCTGGCAGCAGCTCCGACATCGGGGCCGGCATGCGGTCCGGGTACTGGACGGTGATCGGCTCACGGCGAAAGTAGGAGAAGGTGACGGCCATGCCCTCGATGATCGACCAGGCGGAGCGGCCGATACGAGCGAAGTAGCCCACGTCTCTGCGGTGCGGTTTGGTGACGGTACCTTGCTTTGCCATGTCGTGTTGCTCGTTGGCTAGCCCTAGTAGAACGGGTTCCAGGTCCAGCGTTTCTCGGGGTTGTTACGCCAGTTGAAGGCCACACGGGACAGGAACACCAATCCCAGCCCGCCCCCGCACAACGCGGTGGTCCCCAGCGCCCCGAGCAGCCGGAGCCAGGGTGGCGCGATCATCGACCACAGGGCCACGGCGATGATGGAGACGAAGGTCCAGGGCACAAAGTACCTCCAGCACAGGCGCATCATCTGATCCACGCGGAAGCGCGGCAACGTCCAGCGGATCCAGATGATGACGAACACCAGCCCCAGGGACTTGCCCAAGAAGATCATCAGCCCCAGCAGCTGCCACCACGCGCTCTGGGCCTGCTGCGCCACCGAGAGACCTGGCACCTGCCACCCGCCCATGTACACCGTGGTGGCCACCGCGCCGATGACGAAGATGTTGGCCCATTCGCTCATCATGAACACGGCGAAGCGCCAGCCGCTGTACTCGGTCTGGTAACCCGCCACGAGCTCGTTCTCCGCCTCGGGCAGATCGAACGGGGTGCGGTTGCCCTCGGCCAGCGCGCTGACGAAGTAGATGAAGAAGCAGACGAAGGCGAAGGGGTTGTCGAACATGTACCACTGCCAGGGGAGACCACCCTGCTGCTCGACGATGGAGTGGGTCGAGAGCGTCCCCGCCAGCACCACCGGCACCATCAGCGCCAGGCCGCTCGGGATCTCGTAGCTGATGATCTGCGCCGCGGCGCGCATGCCGCCCAGCAGCGACCACTTGTTGTTGGAGGACCAGCCGGCCATCATCAGACCGAGCGAGACGAAGCCGGTGATGGCGATGAGGTACAACAGCCCGATGTTGAGGTCGGCCACGATGAGAAACTGACCGAAGGGGAGCACGACGAAGGTCCCGAGCAGGCCCATGAACACCAGGTACGGCGCCAGCTTGAACAGCGGCTTGTCCACGGCGTCGGGGACCACGTCCTCCTTCAGCATCAGCTTGATCCCGTCGGCCAGCCACTGGAGGATGCCCTGCGGGCCGACGCGGTTGGGTCCAATGCGGCTCTGCACTCGACCTGCCACCCGACGCTCGACCCAGGTCAACACGCCGGCGAAGAGCAGCGCGACGGTCAGGGCCACCACCGCGAACACCAGCATCACCGCCAGGTAGACCAGGCTGATGGGGATGACCCACGGACGGGACTGGCCGGCGATGCGCGCGGTGAACTCCCGACCACCGCGGGCCACCTGCAGCGCGAGCACGCCCTTGGCCGGCAACCGGCGCACGGCCGTGGTGAGCATACGGTTGCTGGAGAGCGGCACACCGCCGACCTGGGTCAGACGGTCGCCCAGCTGCAAGCCAGACTTCGCCGCGAGCTTGCCCTCGATGACCTTTCCGATCACCAGCGCGTCGTTCTCGACAGCGGTCTCGATCCCGAGCCACGAGAGAACCTGACGGTCCGAGGTCCAGCTGGCGACCAGATCAGCCAGCGAGCGCATGGAGGGCGGGAAGAACTGAAGCCGGGCCGGGATCCAGTGCACCGCCCCCTCCTGTTCCACCCCCAGCCGGCCGTGGAACATGGCGTACCCCACCAGACGGCGCGTCTCGTCGGTCATCGCCACCGTCACCCGCTCGGACCACACCGGATCGGTCTGCGCCGGCAGCGCCACCCCGGCCAGCTCGATGCGCTTCTGCTCCTGCCGCGGCCCCTGCTTCCGGGTGCGTCCGGGGTAGGTGAAGGTCCCGTCGAAGATCACCGTGGTCCTGGTCTTCGCCCGGAACGCCGGCGGCGGGCGAAACGAGAGCCGCGCGACGGCGGTGGCGGCGGACGTCACCACCTGGGGCCCCTCGATCACCAGACGATCGCCCACCTGCAGCTTGTCCGGGCGGTAGTCGATGATCGCGGTCCCCTCGGAGCCGGGTGCATCGCACGCGGCCAGCCACAGCAGACTCAACAAGGGACTCAGACACAGAGCTCGGTTCATCGGTCGATCTCGGGTGCAATCACGTCCAGACTGGCGATGAAGGCCACCAGATCGGCCACCATCACTCCCCTGGACTTGAGCTTCACGATCTGCATCGCGTTGTACGAGCCGGTGCGGAAGTGCACACGCTCGGGCTGCGGCGTGCCGTTGCCCACCACATAACAGAACATGTCTCCACGGGAAGACTCGACCCGGACCCACGCCTCTCCCGTGGGGCGGATGCGCTTGGGCTTGTTGTACACCGGCCCCTGGGGCAGATCGGCGAGGCACTGCCGGAGCATGCGAACCGACTGCTTCATCTCCTCGCACCGGACCCAGAACCGGTCCCAGCAGTCCCCCACGCTGCCCATGGTGCCGGTGCCCACAGCCACGTCGAACTCCAGCCCGCCGTAGATCGAGTAGGGCAGGTCCCGGCGCAGATCGAAGTCCACGCCGCTGGCCCTCAGGTTGGGGCCCACCAGACCGTAGGCCACCGCCTCCTCGGCGGTGACCGGGCAGACGTCGGCGCTGCGATCGATGAAGATCTCGTTGTTGGTGATCAGCCGGTCGAACTCGGGCAACACATTGTCGAAGTGGTCGAGGAAGGTCTGGCACCGATCAACCCAGCCGGCGGGCAGATCGTGGGATACGCCGCCCACCCGCAGGTAGTTGTAGGTCAGCCGGTTGCCGCACAGCTCCTCCAGCAGATCGTTGATCGTCTCCCGCTCACGCAGCAGGTAGGGGAAGGGGGTGATGGCGCCGATGTCCATCGCCATCACACCGACGCAGATCGCGTGGCTCGAGATGCGGTTGAGCTCGCTGGCGATGACCCGCAGGTACTCGGCGCGCTCGGGCACCTCGTGGCCCAGCAGCTTCTCCACCGCCATGGCCCAGCACTGGTCCGCGGTCATGGCCGAGACATAGTCCACGCGATCGACGTAGGGCATCAGGCTCTCGTAGGGCGTGCCCTCGGCGATCTTCTCGATGGCGCGGTGCAGGTAGCCCACCACCGGTGTGGCCTCCCGCATGATCTCGCCGTCGGTCCTGATGATGAAGCGCAGCACGCCGTGCGTCGACGGGTGGTGCGGGCCCATGTTGAGCACCATCTCGTTGCCGCTGTCGTAGGAGAAGATCAGCTGGTTCATGCGCCCTGCTCCTCCGAGTCCATCAGGTCCAGGGGGTTCTCCCGCGTGGTGGGGATGTCCATCTGAAGCGGGTTGTTCCGTGGACCGACGGTGGCGTGGTACACCGGCTGCTCCTTGTAGTCCTTGAGCATGGGGTGGCCGACCCAGTCATCGGGGAGCAACAGCCGACGCAGGTCAGGATGGCCGTCGAACACCACCCCGAACAGGTCGAAGACCTCGCGCTCGTACCAGTTCGCCGCGGGCCACACGCCGGTGCAGGTGGGCAGCGCGGGCTGGCTCCTGGGCGTGGCGCACTTGAGCACCAGGGTGTGGCGCCTGGCGTACGAGAAGAGGTGGTAGACGCAGGTCAGCGTCTCACCCGTGTCCGTGCCGGTGATGCTCTGGCAGAAGTCCAGCGCCAGATCGGGCTCCACGCGGCAGAACAGGCACACCTTGTCGATCCGTGGGCCGGCCACGGTGATGAAGGGATCTCGGATCCCCTCCTGCGCCGATGTCAGATCGAGGACGATGTCGCTGCCGAAGTGCTGAAGAAGCCGCTCGTGGATCTTCTCGATGTTCATGATTTGCGTGCCTCCCGCAGGGTGCCGACTATCGGGTTCGGCGCAGCTTGCGGATCCAGTCCAGGTCGCCCTTGACCCAGACATAGGCCAGACCCACCAGCAGGATGGCGATGAAGATCGCCAGCTCGACAAAGGCGGTCAGACCGTGGCCCTGCTCCACCCACCGTCGGAAGACCACCGCGACGGGATAGGTGAAGGAGACCTCCACGTCGAAGATCAGAAAGACGAGGGCGATGATGTAGAATCGTGGGTTGAAGTTGAACCACGCCGGGCTCGCCGGCAGCTCACCGCACTCGTACGTCAGGTTCTTGGGCGTCGTCGGCTGATGCGGACGCGCGAGCTTCATGAGCAGCAGCAGCCCGCCCACCGTGGCAAACGCAACGAGCGCAAACACCAAAATATTGGCAAGATCGAAGTACATGGGTGCCTCGGCTGGTGTACGACCTAAACCTTCTGATTCCGAGCGGTTCCCTTCTGCCCCCGCGCTTTATCGCAGTGGGGTAAAACCGTCAAGCATTTACCAGTAGATGTGGCGTCCTCTGCCTCGGTTCTGTTAGCCGAGGCTGACTACTTCACAGGAATGAACAGAAACGGTGCACAACAGACGAGCCAGTCTGGAGTGGGAGTGAAGCACGCCCGTGGGCGCTCGCAACATTCCCGTGGATCGGGCGATCGAGAGGAGAGATTCGCCGGTGCGACGTCACCAGCCGATGATGTCAACTGCACTACCAGCGATTGCGACCACCACCACCACCGCCGCCACCGCCGCCCGGGCGACCGCGACCACCGCCACCGCCACCGCCGCCGGGCCGACCACCGCCGCGTCCACCACCTCCTCCACCTCCACCCCGATTCTCGCGGGCGCGATCCACACGGATCCGCCGACCACCAAGCTCGGTCCCGTCGAGCTCCTGCTTTGCGCGCTCCGCGTCGTCATCCTGGGCGAACGAAACGAAGCCAAATCCGCGGCTGCGTCCGTCTGGCTCCCTGACCACCGTCGCCTCCACAACCTCGCCAAAGGCGGCGAAGGCCCCCTTCAGCTCCTCCTCGTCGGTGCCCCAGCTGAGCCCTCCAACATAGAGTTTCGTCGGCACTTTTACTGACTCCTTGATCTCGGGGGGTCCTTGTCTCGCCTGCGACGTCTACGCTCGCCCGGTCGACGCCGTCTCAGCTCATCAATACCCCTTTGGTTGGTTGCGGTTCCAGAGCTGACAGGCGAGGTAGGGCAGCTCCACCGGGATTGGAGCTGACCTCCTGTCTCGTGCAAGGGCGCCCCCAGCAACGGAACGCCGAGACTTGCTCGCAGCACGGATGCGCATGGCACCTTGAGTATCCAACCGGTTTCGTCTGGCGTCCAGTGTTATTGCCACGGTTGGGTGGTAGGATGGAATCCATGCAACCTACCAGATCCATTGCCGTACCGTGCCTCGGTCTCGCGGCGCTGCTGCTGGCCTGCAGCGAGGATCCCGCCACCAAGGACATCTAGACTTCATCATCGCCACCAAGCCCATCACGCACTGAGGCGTACCTGCGCCCCGTCGCACAGTGGCCGTTGGACAGCGGCCGCTCCTGATGTACCCTCCCCCCATGAACATGACCCGAGCGCTCCTGTCCACGCTGCTGTTGCTGCTGGCACCATCCACGCTCCAGGCTCAGCCCCGCCAGGAGGGGTTCGTGTGGGGCGTCCGCGCCGGCGCCGGCGGCCGCTACGACGACGTGCGAATGTGCGTGGCCTCCGCAGCCGGGACCAAGGGCGGCGCCGCCGTGGAGGCCTACCTCTTCACCGAGGTCGGGCGGGTGGGCAACGTGGTGGCCACGATCAACGTACCGGTGCTGCGGCCGGTGCTGTTCGCGGTGGCGTTCAAGATGCTGCAGCTGGAGCCCGACCTGTCCGTCGACATCCACCACCCGCTGAGCGCCGGCCTGGACCTGGTCTACGGCCCACGGGTCGGGCTCTCGTTCCACTACGGGCCAGACTACCGCTCCGAGTCCAAGGACCCGGGGCGCGGCCCCTCGTTCTTCGCCGTGGGCCCCAAGCTGGGGTTGACCCTGGCGCTGCAGTTTCGCCGTCCGGGGAAGACCGACTACACCATCGGCATCAACCCCTACTTCATCCCGCTGTTCGCCGTGGGTGACCCGTCCTTCCCCGACGGGTTCGTCGTGGGCGGCATGCTGGAGGGCGCCATGCGCTGGGGTGGCTGAGCATGGGCCTGCCTCCCTTCTCCAGCCTGCTCAAGTCCCGGGACGTGGAGGACCCGGTCAACCTCTGGCTACATCGACCGCTGGCCTATGGGCTGGTGGCCGCGATCTACCGCACGCCCATCACGCCGAACCAGATCACGCTGCTGGCCATGCTGTGCGGCTTCACCGCCGGTGCGCTGTGGTTCGTGGGCACTCCGAGGCTGATGCTGGTGGGTGGCGCGCTGCTGTGGACCAGCTCGATCCTCGACGGGGCGGATGGAATCCTGGCCCGCGCCAAGCAGCTGCACTCCGAGCTGGGGCGGGCGCTGGACGGATCCGCCGACATGCTGGTGGCCATCGTCACCGTCACCGCGGCGTTCTACCACATCTGGGTCACGCACCACGCGGTGTGGCACCTGCCGTTCATGGCCCTGGCGCTGCTCACCGCCGTGATGCAGATCTACCTCTACGACTTCTACAAGGAGTGCTACCTCGACTCCACCAACCCGGCCTGGGACGGCACCACCGGCGGCATCGCAGAGGTCCAGGCCCGGCTGGAGCGGGCCCGTGCCGAGGGCGCATCCCTCGTGACCCGCTTCGCCTGGAGCAGCTTCGTCGGCATGCTCACGGGCCAGACCGCGCTGAGAAACCTGACCAACCCCCGAGGCGGACGGGCGGGGCTGAAGTTCCCGGTGAGCGAGGAGACGATCCGCCTCCACCGCCGGCACAACTACTGGCCGATGCAGCTGTGGACCCTGGTCTCGCTCTGCCCCCACACCTACATCATGTCGATCTGCGGCATGTTCGACCGCGTCGACCTCTACCTCTGGTTCCGCGTGCTGCCGGGCAACGCGATCTTCCTCGCCGCCATCGTCTGGCAGCGCATCGCCACGGCGCGCACGCTGCGCGAGCTGGAGGCGGCGGGCCTGGCCCCACGGCCGGTCAGCGCGGATCCGACGAAGCCCCTCTGAGCATCAGGCGCCGGATGGGACCGACGAGCAGCAGCGCCACCACGGCCCAGAACAGTAACCGCACGCGCCGGAACAGGGCCGCGGTGATGTTGATGCTGTCGCGGGTGATGTGCATCCAGCTCAGCAGCGACGAGACCCAGGCCTCCATCCCCCCCACCTGGGCGAAGGCCAGCAGGTTGTCCAGCGTGCTGACCACGGAGAAGATGAAGAAGCAGGCGCCCCATGAGACGTTCATCCCCAGCAGGCACGCCCTGGGCCTTCTCCACCACGCCCAGGCCCACCAGCATCAGGCCCCAGCTGGCGTACCGCTTCATCGTTCATCCCCCGGTCCGTCGATCAGCCGCAGCAGCGCGGGGTAGAACACGGTGGAGGCGATGAAGGTGCAGCTGAGACCGATGATCGCCAGCCAGCCCAGCGTCCGCAGGCCGAGGTGGTGGGCGGTGATTGCCGCCCCGAAGCCGATGGCCGTGGTGGCGGAGGCCAGGAAGGCGGCGGAGCCGGTGCTGCTCACGACGGTAGACACGCTGCCCGGGCCCTGCTCCAGATAGCGGTGCTGGATATGGATCGCGTTGTCGATCCCGACCCCGATGATGGTGGCCAGGACCGCCTGGTTGAAGACGTTGACGTCGATGCCCCACAGGTACATCACGCCCAGCATCCAGGCGATCCCCACCCCGAGGGTCCCCGCCACCATCAGGACCCGCCGCAAACGCCTGAAGTCGATGATCAGGATCACCAGTACCGCGACGGCGGCGGCGGATAGCACGTACGGCGCATCGGCCCGCATCTGCTGCAGCACCCGGGCGGCGATCCGGTTCTCGTCCATGATCTTGACCGGGATGCCCCGGTCCCTCAGCTCGGCGTGGATGCGGGTCAGCACGTCACCCCAGGCCACGATCTCGCGGTCGACGTTGGTGTGGTAGCGTGGCCAGACGATCACGAACTGACCGTCTCCCTGCACCGTCTCGAACTGGCCACGGAAGACCGCGGGGATTTCGCCCACGCTCCACGGTCTTGCCTGGGCAAGCTTCAGGGCATCGGTGACCCGCTTGCGGTCATCGGGCTTGAGCCTGTCCAGGGGGACCGACCGCAGGCTGCGCTCGATCTGCCGCACGATGGCCATCCTCCTGCTGACGTCGTGGGGCACCATGGCGGCGAGGGAGAGATGCTGTTTGACCCATGAGCCCGGCTTCCTGACCCAGGACTCGAGGTAGTCCTCAACCTGCCGGGCTTGTCGCAGGTTCTGGACCAGAATCGCCGCCGGCGTGAGGTCGCCGCCGAGCAGGTCCCCGACGTACTCGCTGAAGTCCACGTTGTCTGACACGCCACGCAGCTCGCGAAAGTCAGTGTGCCAGCGCACGCGCGGGGCGACGACCAGCGAGTAGACCAGCAGCGCAGCGCCGGTGACGACCATCAGCCAGGCGAGCCGCGGCGAGAGCTGGCGGGGCCGTCTGGTGTGCACGGCTCTGCCCCTGCGCTCCAGCATCAGCGCCAGGGGGGGCAGGGCGATGAAGGTGACGACGAGCGTCACCAGCACCCCGATGCTGGCGATCAGGCCGTACTCGCGATAGCCGCGGAAGTCGGAGATGGTCATGGCGAAGAACGCGGCGGCCGTGGTGCAGGCGGCCGTGGTGCAGCCCGGCAGGGTGCGAAACATAGCCTCGCGCATCGCGGCCTTCCGGTCGGTGGTGTGGTCCAGCTCCTCGATGTAGCGCAGATAGAGGTGGATCTCGAAGTCGATGCCGAGGCCGAACAGAGCGCTGATCAGGAAACCGGAGACCAGGTTGAGCTGGCCGATGGTCAGTGTGGTGATCCCGAGCGTGATCGAGACGCCGACGATCAGGGGCACGGCGAGGGTCACCGGCGCCGCGATGCGCCGCACGTACACCGTCATCAGCAGCAGGATCAGCACCAGCGCGAAGATGGAGGCGCGCTTGAAGTCCTGCATCATCCGGTCGTTCTGCTCCTGATTGATCTCGAGGCCGCCCGCGTAGCGAACGGAGACACCATGCCGGCCCGGATCGATGGCGCTCACATCGGCCTTGATCTTGCGCAGCAGCTTCTTTCCAGCCGCCATGTCGGAAATGGAGCCGTGAGGCTTGACGCGGATGAAGAGGTAGCGGCCGTCGGGCGAGCCATAGGTGCGCTTGAGCAGCGCGCCTTCCGCAAGGGAGTCCTCCCGGTCCACATCGGCCCAGGGCTTTGGCCGATCGCCGTCTCCTTCGAGGTTGACGTAGAGCGGGTTGGCGCGGGCCTTGGCTCGTTCGACTTCCTCGTCGATCGCCTCCTGCAGCCTGCGCAGGCGCTCGGTGGGGAGCAGCAGCAGGCGGCGCTCGAGGAAGAAATCCACCGGGAACTCGACATCGGCGCGGCGGATCCAGCGGCGGGTTCTCAGCCACTGGACCACCTCACGCCCGAAGCGGAGCTTGCGCTGCCTGTCGCCGCCGCTCACCGCGATGATCAGCTCGGAGGTGCCGCCAGCCTTCTCCTGCAGCTCGTTGACCTCGACGATCTCGGGCGTGTCCTGCGGCAAGAGCGCGGAGAAGCGGGTGTCGAACCGCAGGAACGAGGCCAGGTAGATGGCCAAGCCGCCGGCCAGCAGTGCGAGCAGCAGGGTGAGCCAGGGGCGGGACACGACCAGGGCGGAGAACCCCTTCATGATCGACGCGACGAAGGGGGTGGGTGCGCCGCGCCTGGTAGAGTGTTTGTCTCCGACGGCCAACTGTCGCTCCACGCTGGAGGAACTGAGGGGAGGGGGGTTCATAACACGATTCGACCGACAAGGGGAGATGGCCAGGAGCATTGCAGTCCGGTGGGGCGGGCGGGCGGAGCAGACAATTGAAGCCGTCCGTTCTGTGGCAGGGAGCCCCCGCGTAAGCCCTCGAAACCAGATGCGTCGATCATACCCGATTCGAATGAGGCGGCTTGACACGCTCGGCTTGATCTTGTCTACTCACTTCGCCCTCGAGGGCTCGTGTGCACACAGATGCCCCGATCGCTTGGAAACAGCAAGGTGGTCTGCGCGTTCGACGTTGACGGGACGCTTGTGGACTCCATGGGGACCTTCGCCGACATCGCCGGCGCGCTGATCGCCCGTGAGCGGGGCCTGGAGCGCGGGCGGGCCCGGCAGATGTACCTTGACACGTCGGGGCTGCCCTTCTTCCAGCAGCTCGACCTGCTGTTCCCGGGTGATCCGCGCAACGCCGCCCTGGCCGGCAGGTTCGAGCGCGACAAGCTGGCCGGCTACTTCACGCGCGGCTATTTTTCCGATGCCGGGAGCACGATCAAGGCGTTGTGCGCGGCAGGCTTGAAGGTGGCGGTCTGCTCCAACAACACGCAGGAGAATGTCAGTCGGTTCGTGGCCCAGAACAGCGTCCGTTTCGATCACGTTCTTGGATTCCGCGAGGGGTTCTCCAAGGGCCCCGAGCACTTCGAGCACATCCGCCAGCGCGAGGGGCTCGGAGCGGTTCTCCGAAGTGCTGGTGATCGACGCGCTCGCCGACCTCGTCGACATCCTAGTCTGAAGGAGGCGACAGATGCAGGCCGTGCTGTTGGCCGCAGGGATGGGCATCCGGCTTCGACCCTACACGGGAGAGCTGCCCAAGACGCTGCTCGAGGTGCAGGGCCGCCCCGTGGTGGACTACATCCTCAGCGCCCTCGACGTGCCGCAGATCGAGTGGCGCCGAGGGCATTGCCTGCGCCTGCGACCGGGACCGCGACCTGGGAGACGACGAAGACCTACCGTGCCTACGCTGCCCGCACCCTGGAGGCCCGGGGCGAGGCGGCCAACGTCGAGGCCATCGTCCAGGAGCTGGCAGATGGTGGCGAGCGCCCCACCACCGTTGACCTGAGCGGCCTGGGCTGGGTCGAACTGGACACCGAGGACGACCTCAAGAACGCCAACCAGCAGGTGCGGGAGAACCCGAACCTGCGCGCCCTGCTGCCGGTCGGGTAGACTGCGGACGATGAACAGACAGCATGTCGGCTGGCTTCTTGCCGCGCTCGGAGTGTGCGTCATCGCCTACTTCGTCCACCGGCTGGGCCTCGACCGGCTGGTCGAGGCGTTCTCGACCATGGGCTGGGGTCTGGCGATCCTGCTGGCCCTGCCGCTCTACTTGTACTTCGTCCACGCGGTCGGCTGGGGTTACACCCTCTCCCGCGAGAACCGGCAGAGGATCGGCCTGCTGCGGCTGACAGCGCTGCAGACCTTCTCCTACGGCATCTCCGGCGTCCAGCCGATGCAGTTTCTCGTCGGCGAGCCGCTGAAGCTCTCGTTCCTGAAGGGCACGGGCTGCGACAGGGAGGACGTCGCGGCCTCGCTGCTGCTGGACAACACGATCAACGCCATCGCGATCTTCCTTGTCGGCGCCGCGGGGCTGGTCTACCTCGTCGTCGCGCTGGTGGCGGCGCTGTGGGTCAGGCTGCTGATCACGGGGGTGCTCGCGGCCTTCGTGGCGCTGTTCGGCGGGTTGATCCTGATCCAGAAGAGGGGCATGTTAACCGGGGTACTGAACCTGCTGGGACGCCTGCGGCCTCTGGCAGCTTTCCGCGACAGGCACGTCGAGCAGACCGAGCGGATCGACGGGCGCGTGCGGCTGTTCTACAACGAGAACCATCGGGGGTTCTGGCTCGCCCTGTTCTACCACATGGTCGAGAAGGCACACGGCGTGGCAGAGTTCTGGGTCATCTTCCACCTGCTGGGGATGGATCTGTCCCTGGGCACCTGTTTCTTCGTCTTCTCGGTGGCACAGAGTCTGGAGAATATGCTGTTCTTCGCCCAAGTGGGCGGCATGGAGGCATGGGTCTCCTCGACGCTGGCCTGGATCAACGTCACCCAGGACAGCATCAACATCACCGCGGCGCTCTTCCGGCGCGTTCGGTTATTGTTCTGGGGGCTCGTCGCGCTGTTGATGATCGCGCCGCTGCGGCGGATGTTCGCCACGGACAGGTAGCGCGCGGCTATCTCGCGCGCATGCGCGCCGTCACCAGGTTGTCGGCCAGCATCCGCGCTGCCGGCTTCTCGCAGTTGGCGCGCATGCTGGTGTAGCACTGGTCGCACTCGTTCGTCCGCGAGAACTTCTCGACCAGCTCAGCTCTCGAGGCGTAGTCCTTGATGATCAGCCCGCAGGGAGAGAGCGTCCCGTCGGGGTTGACGTTGAGGAACTTGTGGCCGGTGCCGCAGCCCGGGAACGAGCGGTTCCTGAAATAGGCGACCATGTTCCTGAACGCATAGGGCGAGGTGAGGATGTTCATCTGCCTCGCCCGATGCTCGACGAGCTGGCCGACGACCTGCTCCAGCTCGTCGACCTCGCCGGCGGAGAGCATGTAGCTCTCGTCGTGCGTCCTCATCATCGTGTAGCAGCTGAAGTTGAGCTTGATGCCCCACTCGGTCGCCAGCGCCGCCATCCTCGGCAGGAGCCGGAAGTTGTCGGCCTGGATCACGCAGCCCAGCAGCAGGCGCTTGTCCTCGACGTGCCTCAGCTGCGCCATCAGGTCGCTGATCTTGCCAAACAGCCCGGGGATGCCGCGAAACTCGTCGTGGCGCTCGTCGGGGTAGTCCAGGGAGATGGAGAACTCGTCGACCCCGGCCTCGCGCAGGCTGGTGTAGCGTTTGACGGAGAGCAGGGCGGCGTTGGTGGTGAGCGCGATCATGGGTGCGCAATTCGGCACCCTGAAGGCGCGCACGATCTGCTCCAGGTCCCGGCGGAGCAGGGGCTCGCCGCCCGAGGCCTGCGCCACCACCGGGCTCAGCTCGCGGCAGATCCTGCCCAGCTCCTCGGGCGAGGCCCTGGTCTCGCCCTCGATCATTCCCCTGATGTGGCAGTGCTTGCACTTCGCGTTGCAGCAGTGAGTCACCTCGAACGAGACGCTGAAGGGCTTTCTGGCATAGTAGTTGTGCAGCCCACGCGAGGCGACCGACAGATTTCGAGCAAGAGACATCTTCCTTCCTGTTCTACCTCGGCTATCGACCGGGGTCGTCCACCAAGGTCGGTGGCGCCCCCACGCCGGCGAAGTCGCGTAGGGTACGTGCGGTGGCGATGCGCTGCCAGATCATCGCCGCCACGAAGATGGCGTTGCCCACCACGATGCGGAACCATAGGTAGAGGTCCAGTCGATCGAACATCGCGCAGGTGGACATGACGTAGGTGTGCGGGCAAAGGGAGACCATGGCCCAGAGCTGCATCGGGCAGTAGTTGTGCCTGCGATAAATGCGGATCGTCTCCTCGTTGACGGTGAAGCGTACGTTGTCCCGCCGGCCCAGTGGGTTGGTCAGGTGCCTCAGGCGGTCCTGTGCGGTCAACATCCCCACGTGGCTGCCCAGGCAAAGGGTGGCAGCCAGGAGGCCCCCTCCGCGCGGGCTTTTCCATGAAGGGGGGCAGCTTTCCGGCCATGTTGCTCCCTCCGCACCGTCCCGACGGCGAGGATCCCAGAGAACTCAAGAGGTGTCCAGAAATCGCCCGGGCCGAGATCTGTAGGATCACTTCGACAAGGTGATCGACAAGGAGATCAGGATGTGATCTAAGGAAAGTATGGAGAGCACACTGCGGCTGTTTGAGGATGT
>Ga0210044_10002208_pt1 | contig 29192 bp, 29 predicted proteins | sample CryGey13umfilter_2_FD_183959 | JGI IMG/M metagenome (GOLD analysis project Ga0210044, IMG submission 183959) | Groundwater microbial communities from aquifer in Utah, USA - Crystal Geyser 4/9/14 3 um filter (SPAdes) (version 2) | ecosystem: Environmental > Aquatic > Deep subsurface >... | reverse complement strand
ACTCGATCGCTACCGTCATTTTCACAAACGGTGAACTCACTTGCCTCTGGGGTTCCATCCTCAAAAGTACTGTATTATCGGGGAAAAGAAGGGATAAAACAGATGTTGTGGAATGAACTTTCAGCAAAAGGGGAGAGCCTCTGTTTTATTTATAAACTCTTTGATACGTTTGTTGGATCAAGCTTTTTTGACCATTGGGCGGAGGAATTCAGTATACGAAATATGAAGTCCAGAGAAATTCGGACCGACATTTTTCTGGAAAGTTATGAAGAACAGCCTAATGAGATCTGCTATCATATGAAAAATGTGCAAATTCGCTATTTGCCCTCAAAAGTATTTCCCATGACCCATGCGATGTCAATTTACAACAATGTTGTTGCGATATACAACTGGTGGCACGATGAAATATTTGGTGTTGAGATGTACAATACTCAGGTTGCGGACATGCAGCGGATTTTTTTTGAGGAGTTTTGGAAAAAAGCTGAGCCGTATCGGCACCAAAAACACGATGGAACGATAAAAATTCTTTAGGACTTTATCATGAAAAACTTTGGGAGCTTCAGAGTAATGTTCGTTATGGGGTTGAGTATCATAGTATTTTCCCTTCTGGGGATGGTGATGTTTTGGCGGAGGAAGTGATTATTTTTTATACACCTCGTCATGTGTTCCAAACAAAAAGAAGAGAAATGTTTTTCCCTCACGATACAACATAGGATGATTTCTATCGATAGATATACTCCATGAATCTTTGAGGTCGCCAGTCAGCTTATGAGTTTGCAGTGAGGGGTGATGGGGATTTTGCTGAAAAAGAGATAATTGCTTTTTGATCTTTTTGTAAAGGGGAGAGTTACCCGAACGAATTTTGTTTATGGATTTGATTAAGTCAATATCAAATTCGATTTTCTTCATTGTGAATAAAGAAAATCCTCCATATGAGATTACTAACCTCAGAGGTTAGTAAGGTTAGTAATTAGTAATAGTAAATACTTGTAATATGTAATTGAATCAATTAGATTCATTACATATGCCCAGAAGAGATATTAGCTTCAACAATAAAGGTATCTATCATGTATTTACTAAGTCAATAGAAGGGAAAAAGATATTTGATATTAATCGTTATTGTAGGACTTTTTATGAAATTGCTTGTTATTATCGCTCAGTGGAATCAAAAGTGAGTCTTTCAGCATTTAAGCGCTTGGATAAGAAAATACAGTTAGAACTTCTCAATAAGATGGGAGATCCATCTACATACAAGGTGAGCATACTCGCATACTGCTTCATGCCAAATCATTTTCACTTTCTCATTGAGCAAAACATTAGTAATGGAATTTCAAGCTATGTTTCAAATGTGCTTAATTCATTTACGCGCTACTATAATATTGCAAACAATCGAGTTGGCCCTTTATTTCTCCCTAAGTTCAAAGCGGTACCAGTAACGCATGAAGATCAGTTGATACATGTATCTCGGTATATTCATCTCAACCCTTATTCGAGTAGGGTTATTAAAGAGCAAGAATTACTTGGATCATATAGATACTCTTCATATCCTTTTTATGTTTCCAGTATTCCTGATAAACTCGTGGATAATAAAAGGGTGATAGAGCTCTTTAATTATGATAAAGAGAGATATCGGAAATTTATTATGGATAATGCTCAACATCAACAGATGCTGGAGGCTTGTAAACATGCGTATAAATGGAGATAATTTTACTAACCTCGGAGGTTAGTAAATGCTGGGGCCAATGATTGCAGGAATTCTTGCACAAGGTTTTGGAAATGCCCAAAGCTTTAGTATTTTGGGAGTATTTTGTGCACTGACGTGTGTGATCCTTATTTTCAAAATGCCCAAAAGTATACGGTTGGAAGTTCAGAGCTAACGTGTTACATTAGATAATATATATCACACTTGATTGTATACTGATTGAAGAGAGCGTATAGAAATTTTAAGCATAAATTAAATGAACAAAAGATGGAATCTGGGCGGATTTACGCTTGTTGAACTCATTGTGGTCATCGGAATCATTGGTATTTTGGCGACCTTAGGGATAGGATCTTATACAAATATTCAAAAAAAAGCACGAGAAACAAAAATATTATCAGATCTAGGAGAAATTAAAAAGGCGATTGAAAGTGCCAGAATTACGTCCGGAAAGACCCTGGGGCAAATTACGGGGAATTATTGTAGCGCGTGCTCTGCGTGTTGGGGAGCAGGAGATTTGAGAAATGTCCCCAACTCACATCTTTGTGCGGTGCGATGGTTGAATGCGGTGACAAAGATATCCGCACAAGGATTTATTGGTATTGAAGATATACGGAGAGACTCATGGGGAAGTCCGTATTGGCTCGATGAAAATGATGGAGAATGGGTGGCAAATATATGTCGAATCGATAATATTGCATCGGCAGGTCCCGATGGAATTGCAAGTACCGCAGATGACATATATATTCGACTCAAGCCAATTTCTTCCGGGTGTTAAGACAATTGAAAAATGCTTCTTCAATCAAAAGATTACTTCAGAGGTGGGGAATGATTCGGTAGCTCAAGATTTGAATGTAATTTTGTCCCACGAATATTCTCCTCGTGGATCAACGCTAGGGATAATTTCCTGCATTTGATCAATTAATCCGGCAGTAATTACCATGATCGCATCAGCAACAGTCACAGCTTCTCTTGACTGATCCACCCAATGAAGTTGCTCTGCAAGTTCTTCTGCCTCAGCATACCCGATTAACGGTCCTACAGTGACGGAAGTGGGCACTGTAAGGTTGAGTCCTGAAAGTCCACTACGGTCTGGTTTCTGGACTGCATGAGTGCCTTGAGTAAGGAGGGTCCATATTTTAATATTTCTGTTTTTTGATGGTTTACCAATGGCTCGAACCGCGGGCTCTGCATTTTGCATCCCTCCTGATTTTCCACGGTGTCCCTCAAAGCTTATTGCAAGCATGCTCGGCTCAGTTTCCAAAAACTTCCGTGATCTACGAAGAGATGAAACGCTCACAGAACTTGCTTCTCCATGAAGATCTGGGGGGATGGGATAATCATTATTAGGATCAAACATGTATGGTTGAAATACGGGGAAACGATTGAGTACCGCATTGACTGGATTTATACGAACTATTTCAGGCATCATTTAATAGTAATTACTATATTATTTGATTATTATACTATAGCATTTATAATATATACTATAAGTTATGAAAGAGTTGAATCCATCAAATCATGAGCATGAATGGCTCGCCATGTGTGATTCTTCACTGCCATTTGATGAAAAGCTTGAAACAGTGTCTCGATGGTTTTTTCAGCATCCCTCCCTTGATCCAAGATTTGTTGATAAGAGAGGGCAGAGAGTATATAACCAAATGACAGGACAATTAGAACCAAGAATTGCAGGGTATATTGGTGACGCTGTTTTGCCAACGGGAGCATTAATTATCTCAAAAGCTCCATTTCAAGTACGGATTTTAGCAAAGGGAGTAGTTGGTATGGAGATGATTAGAGAAATTAATATATATGATCTTTTGCCGACAGAAAGCTGGGACTTTGTTGGAGTTAGAACACGAAAACTGATTCCATTCCGAGGAAGTCCTTATTTTGAACCTCCAATCCCGATTCAAATACAACCGGAGCTGGTACTTGAACAGCTCATGAGTGCTTACAGTAATTTTTCTGTATGGTTTGGTACAGAGGCTCATTAGACCTTCTCAAAAGCCCTCTTAAGATCATCTATGATGTCTTCTGCGTCCTCAAGTCCGACAGAAAGTCGGATGAGTGAGTCATTTATCCCGGACTTTTTACGTTCTTCAGGGGATAGCTCAGAATGAGTCATCGAAGCAGGGTGCTCGATCAAACTCTCAACGCATCCGAGCGATACGGCAAGAGTGACAAGCTCGACATTATTTACCATTGTTTCGCCTGCGGCATATCCTCCTTTGATGACAAATGACAAGACGCTTCCTGTCCCATGCATCTGTTTTTTGACCAGATCACGTTGTGGATGAGAATCAAGTCCAGGGAAATATACTCGCTCGACCTTGGGATGATTTTCGAGAAATTGCGCAACCTTCAATGCATTTTTTTCTTGCTGTCTGATGCGTATCTCAAGGGTTGAAATTCCACGAATGATCAAGTAAGCAGTAAACGGCGACATAGTAGGTCCATAGAAAATATAGCTTTGGGCAAATATTGGATCAATTTGGGCATTACTTCCGACGATCGCGCCACCAATGACATCCGAATGGCCGCCAATATATTTGGTCAAACTATGAATCACAATATCTATACCCATATCAAGGGGAAATTGGATAGGAGGGGGGGCAAATGTATTATCGACTATTGTGGTGATTCCATGTTTTTTGCCAATATCAGCGACTTGTTGAATATCTACAACCTCAAGAAGCGGGTTTGTTGGTGTTTCAAAATAGATGACTTTCGTTGTTTTATCAATCTTTGAAAGGATTTCTTCTTTGTTTCCCGCGTCAACCATGTGTACGGTGACTCCAAATTTTGGTAATATATGCGCGATAAACTCAAATGCACCGCCATAGATCACTTTATGCGCAATGATCGAATCTCCATGTTTAAGATAGTGGAGGAGTGTCAGGGTGATTGCAGACATTCCAGAACTCGTTGCCAGGGCGCGTTCTCCATTTTCAAGTGCCGCAAGTTTCTTTTCAAGGGCGTATACGGTTGGGTTGGTGAAACGAGAATATATAAGGCCTTTTTTCTTCCCAGAAAATCTGAGGGCTCCTTCATGAGCTGAGGGAAATTGAAACGTTGATGAAGGGTAAATGGGAGTAACTACTGATCCAAATGTTGGTTCTGATTTTTTTAATCCTATATGAATATTTTGAGAAGAGAATTTGAGTTGATGCTTCATAAATAATGAAAATGATAATAATAAAATAGTAATTTTCTAATCGTATGATACCATATGATAAATTAAAAGTCAAAATACATAATGAATTTCAAAAAATTTGCTTCTTTAACAACAGAATATCACACATTTTTATCTAAAACAAATAAAATCGTCTAAAAATGAAGAAAATTACTCATTTCCTATATCTTATTGATTAAGATTTCGGTGTAGTATCGGTTGGAGGAACACCAGCTTGGACTTGTGATTGTAGGTTCTGGAGTACCGAATCAAGACCCTCAGAATTTTTTGGCTTTTCTTCTGTTGCAGGTTGCACTTCCATGGGTGCCGATTGTGGACTAGAAGCTCCTATAGTGGGTGGCGCTATCGGCTCTTGCATTGGTGCAGGCACGGAAGAACTTGTATCAAGAGATATTGGACCAACTTCTTGATTTTCAAGTGGGTTAACTGGTTCTTCGTTCGGTGTAAGTGACGGGTTTGTGTCAGCTGGCGCAGGAATACTCATCGGTACTGCGGGTGCAGGTGGTATTGGAGGCATTATTGGTTCAGGAGGATTTGCATCTGTGGTTGATTGAGTTGAAACTGCAGGTTCTGAAAGTGACTCAATCGTCATATCGGGTTTATTTGCTGAAGCATCATCTGCTGGCTTATCTGTAGGAGTACTCATCGATGTGATCGGGGGTGTAGAAGAAGAAGCTTGCGGCAGGGGAGGAGTCGGAGTTGATGCAGTCTGAGATGCATCAGTCTCTGCATTTGGCACAACTACTGCTGAAGGCGATAGATTAAGTGCTTTTGCAAATTCATCTTGAGTGAATCCTTTCAATATCATGATTTCCCCGCCATCTTTTTCTACTTTGGTGACTGGAGTACCTGCGAAATTATCTGAAACTTTAAGCATTTCGGTCAAATAATCTCGATTAGTCTCCAAATTTTTTTCTTCAAAAGGAATATTATTATTTTTAAGATATTCTTTCTCTGCTTGTGAGAATTTACAGTCATTAATCGTATAGATTGTTATCTTCATATTAAAAATTTAATATTGCTAATATCAGAGAAATACCTCTAAAATCATTATGAAGAATGAAAAAGACTTTGTCAAGGAAGAAAATATTATTTGCTTCTTTTGCGGTAAAAAGGAAACGCGATCGTTATTCATATACTCCTACGACCCACTCAAATTCAGTCTGCCAATTCCTGTCTGGGCAAGACCAACCCCTACTACTTTTATGTGGGCCGGTGGTGTTTTCAAGATTGCGGATGCCAAGGACGTAATAATTTCCCTTTGCGGTAGGACAGCTATAACTACCTGCATTATATCGATAGTATGCATAATTGCCACAATTACTTTTGGTTGTCGAATCAAGCGAATCCGTCGGCACATCTTCGATCAATCCGCTTGTTTCAAGAAAGTCAACAAATGGTATACCGTTGCCATTATTGTCATTGTATGAACTGTCCCATCCTCCGCATGGACCACCTTCGCCATATGTATACACATTCTCGTAATGACCATTTTGTGCATAATACTGCGCAAGTGCTGTTTGAATATCTTTCATATCCGAAAGGCGCTTTGCATCGCGCGCAGCTTTCTGGATATTCGAATACGACCCAATGCCAAGCGTTGCAAGAATGCCAATAATACCAATAACCACAATGAGCTCGACAAGAGTAAATCCTTTATGAAAGAGCATATTCTTATGGTATTCATTTTATATTTATAAATCAAGAAGAATAAGAAAAAATGGCCAAAGAAGTTGAGATTGAGACTCAATTGATCATTGTGTTAGTGGAGAAAGTTCAAAGATAAAGTTTGAATATCCGCCACCGAATGCCGTACACCATGCGCGATTGTCAAAATAAAATCGATAATTTTTGAGTTCACATCGATCTTTATCATTACTATTTTCAAGCTGAGTCGTCAGATCGTATGCCTGACCATCGGCACTCACATTGCCATATGCGTATGAAAGATTGCCAGTAGTCCACGGACCATTTGCAGTATTTCGTGGGTCAACCGGAAGAGTGTCAGTATATTTAGGAACAAGCGCAGGTATCCATGATGTGCCTGCCGTACTATATACGTAACAATTTGCGCCGTACGCACATGCGCCAGCAGGTGGATATTTATTATTGTCGGAATAATATTGTAGGAGAGCTTTTCGAATCTCACCTAAGTCTGCTTTTCGTTTTGCATCACGGGCACTCATTTGAACATTTGTATATGACCCAATGCCAAGAGTTGCGAGTACACCAATAATTCCAATGACGACAATGAGCTCAACGAGCGTAAATCCTTTGTGAGAGACCATATCTACATAGTAGCTGTTCTACATTTTTGTGTCAAGAAGAGAGTTCCAATCTGCCGCAAATTTGACCAATCCTTCATCAAGTAACGATCCTTCTTCACGCTCAAATGGATACATGGTATAGTCATCATGATAGGGAAGATCCTTATAAATTATGGATCGAAGCCCCGTAGTATCTGGTCGATATGATTCATCGGGCATAAAACGTTCCTCCTGAATCCACTGCTCAATGATAGTCATTGGAATAGTGAGAATATCTGCACCATTCACAATAGAACCATAAAAATGAGTCATGTGACGAATTGATGCCGAAAGAACTTCAATATGTGCCTTCTTTTCGTTTCGTTTCATGTCAAATTCTTTGTACATTTTGTTGATATTTTTGAGAATATCAAGTCCTTTAAAACCACGGTCATCCAAGCGACCCACAAACGGAGAGATAAATGCGGGTTTGAATGTCGGCATGGTCGCAGCATATGCTGCTGCAGCTTGTTGCTGGTCAAAAACGAGGGTCATATTGACACTTCCTTTGGTTTTAACAAATTCATTTGCTGCCCTAATACCTGCGGGAATGCTGGGAAATTTTATATAAATATTATTTCCCCACTTATTCATTTCATGAGCCTGTTCGAGCATTTCTTCAGATGTTGTTTCCCAGTCTGCATACGTTTCAACCGAGATGGGACCGGCAAGTTGCGTGTCAAGCTCAACGATGATTTGTTTGTAAAAATTGAGCAGTTCTTCTTGGGTAAATTTCTTCCCCTCTGCAATATATTTTTGAGCCTCGGGATGTTTGAGTACCAAGCTTGGATTGGTGGTTTGACCATCCAAAAACCCAAGGAGACTTTTTGCTTTTTTGGTATCATCAGGATTTCCTGAATCAAGGAAAATTTTTGGAAGCTTTATCGACATATAGTTCGTAGTATATCGTATTTAGTATGGAGTATCTATCATAAATAAGTATAATTTTGGTCTATGCGATATTTGTTGCGAAGTATATTGGCAATTGTTTTAATTATTGGAACTATTGTTGTAATGCAAAATAGTTTGGAGCGGAATGAAAAAAAGAATAATTCCATCACGCAGTCTTCTAAAAGTGAAGACATGAAAAAAATTGAACCATTTTCAGGTGAAATACATCAATCAGTATTTGTTCCATACTGGAATATACCCACATTACTATCAAATAGTGATGAACATGATACGGTGATTTATTTTGGAGTCTCTCCTGATGCTAAGGGTAATATAATTCATGATTCGGGATTTTCAAATATTGGACTATTCCTCAAAAATACTTCTGCAGATAAAGAACGGTTATTAACTGTTCGAATGTTCAATACAGAGAATAATCAAACAATATTAGATGAACCAGATATTCAGAAGAAAATTATTGATGAAACGATTCAGCTTACTATTGATAATAATTTTGATGGCATTGTACTTGATCTTGAAATGGGGGTGATTCCATTTGATGATACTAAAGATAAAATAACTTCTTTTATAAAGAGATTCTCTGAAGTTGCTCATAACGGGATTATCCCTCTCTTGAGGGATAATCCCGATAACACCAAAGCCTTGACATTCTCTCTGACTATATATGGCGATACATTTTATCGAGCTCGTCCGTATGATGTTGAGAAGTTGGCTTATGCTGTTGATGAGGTCTATGTTATGGCATACGACTTTCACAAAAGCAGGGGAGAGCCAGGACCGAATTTTCCGTTTTCAGATAAGCAAAAATATGGATATGATTTTCAAAAAATGATCAGTGATTTTACAAAGGTTGTACCGCGAGAAAAACTCACAATCCTATTTGGTATGTATGGATATGATTGGACGCTTGGGGCTCAAGGAAAGCCACTTAAGACAGCTACAGCCATTCCGTTAAATGAAATTGACTCTGAAGGTGCAGTTGTCGACAGTCGATCCAAAGAAAAATATGTTACCTATATAGATGATGATGGATTTGACCACATTCTCTGGTTTGAGGATAAAGAGTCGGTAGCAGTAAAAATTGAATATCTCAAAAGTCAGGGTATCGGGAAAGTGGGGTATTGGGTGTGGGGGTATTTTTGATTATTTTTTTGAAGGATTTGCTGTCTGTGTGATTGTAGGAGCAATTACTGCTGTTAGAAGCGCCGCGTTTATGAGCATTTGGACCATGGGAGAAGCCGTTTTCGCGTGTGACTTTAATTCATATTCTAAAAGCTCAATTTCTTGACCCAACACAATTATATGACTCGTAAATGTTGCACGATCTATTTTATGTTGATTAGTAATTTCACCAGCGAGATTGTCAATTGCTTTTACCCCTTCTTCCAGGTTAAATTTTTGTTTTCGTTTTTCAACGAGTAATTTTGTTTTTTCAATAATCTCTTTCTCACTTAATTTTTCTCCCTCTTTATTTTTTTCTTCTTCATTCTTTTCGTCTGCTTCAGCACTTTCTTCAGTTGTTGTATCTGTCACCTTCTCGCCAGCCATTTGCTTGTTTTTAAGCCTAAGCTTTTCAGCTTCTCTGTCATCTTCCCATTTTTTATGATCATCGGGACTTGTTGATATGTCGGGTTCGGGGTTTGCGTCGTCCCATGTTTTCACATCTTCAAGAAAATTCGCGTCAGCTTCAAATTCATTCTTTTGATTATACTTTTCTGTTCTCCAATCTTCATACCCTTTTGGATCTGATTCACGGTCTGGTGCTGGGTTAACTTGTTCCCATTTCTCCATATTTATTTCAACTGATTTCTGAACTCGTTCGGATCGATCAGCCGATTCATGCTCTGTAACAATTTGTTCAGGATCAATATCAACCTCATCAGCCTCATTTTTCGTATTAGGAGTTGTTGTCTCAGGTTCTGTTGTATTTTCGGTTGCGGAGTCATTAACTACTGGCTTTCCATCTTCCCAATGAAGTGTTTTATCATTTTCAGCTTCTGCCAACTTGTCTTGAAGTTCGTCGGTAGGATTAGCATCAAACTGATCTATCAGATCCTGAATACTTGTTGAAGCCTCTGCAGCGGTAGCAGAATCTACTGCGGTGGTCGTAGCTTGTTCTGCCAGGTTACTTGCAGCTGCATCAACTACTGCTGGTGCAGTCTCAGCTACAGCAGTAACTGCAGTTGTTGTTTCTGCAACTTTTGAGACCCCTTCGACTACTGCATCTACCATATTATTTTTGAACTAAATTAATTGCTTGATCAATACTATCATTCTTCATTAAATGTCGCATTTTTTCAAGCACTTCTTTAGTTTTTTGTTCTTCAATGAGTCCTAATCCATATACATGGAGGTTGGTAAAAAGCGGAAACTCGTTTCCAAACGTAGCCAATTTCAAGAGCAAATCGTTGTCATTTTCAAATGGGAGCAGTTTTAAAAAAGCCTGTGCAGAATTTTTTGCACGATTTCGATCAATCTTTCCTTCTTTGAGCATTTTCGTAAGATGTCGTAAATATTCGACTTCTACATCTTTGATTAGCGTATCGGGAAGTTGCATACATTCAATCTAATGAAACGAGAAGCATTAATCAATACGAAGTAATTGTTTATTTGAAACTTTCAAGGTGAAAACGGAATATCTGATAAGTCCGGATATCGGAAGTGTGGGGGTATTTTTGAAAAAATGCACTAGTATTTTAGTAATATATAGCCTATAATATATGAATGGGAAAAGAAAATATATGTATGTTTGGCGTTGAAGATACCATGTACAACGGTGATTTTGTGGAAGGCGGTAAGGGTTTTCAGGTAATTGATCCAGCAATTGGACAAGGCCTATATTGTCCAAGATCTGACCTGAATGGAAGTTCCGATGTGAGGCCCGATGGAGATGCTCCTTGTCCTCATTTTGATTTATTAAAATGCAGCTTTGCCTATTCAGAAGAGTATAAATGTCCTGTGAGGGGAGCAAGTAAAGATGAGCGAACGGGAAAATCGTTTAGTTATACGGAAAATTTTTAACATTGAGCTCAAATTACTTGTTTCTTCTTTATTACCTTCTTCTTTCCGCGCATCGTAAATCCATATTTTTCAAAAACCCCCATCTCTTTGAGTTTCCACATGAAAAGGGCACCTTTACTCCTCGCTTTTGAATCGACGACAAATCGAAGCGCCTGCGTAAGAACCACTCGGGGAAGATCCCGCGACATCTTGATGTAGAGACCTTTGCGCTTTGTATCTTCAAGTTTTTCTGCTAAATACACGCCATATGATTGATATTCTCTTGAGATATATTTATCTTCCAAAGGGTCGAAGGTATTGAGAACATCTGAGATTGATTTCATACGTCTATTATACTGCCTGAGGAAGTGGTTGACGAGAAACTGTTGGGGGATTTGGGTCAAGTTTATTCAACAACTCAGTTGTATGGGTAGCATTGAGATGAGCAAGTTCTTTGTATTCTGTTCCGGTCATTGTACCTGTGTATGGATGTTTAGAAAAAGGGATTTTTCTGAGTGTAAGTTTCAAAATATTTGAATCAAAGGAATCGTCGTATTGATCAGGCAGGGTATCAAAACACTCTGGAAGTGGGACGTCATTCTCAGTGTAATATCTTTTTATGGAAGAGGCCATTTGGAAAAATCGTTCATTTGAATCAACTTTTGCAAGTTCAGCCAGAACATACGAAGGATTATCTTGAAGATTTTGTAATCCTCCCGGTTGATTTTTATATGTCTTATTTTCTCTCTCTTCAAATCCAACAGGATTAATATTCTTGTATCCATAGTGGTCCATGATTTCCTCAGATGAAAGTACACTTGCTTGTTCACTCAGTCCAAAAGCTTTTATCATTTCGGCGATGCGAGGCGTATGAAATCGAGAAGAAAGAATGGCGATCGATCCATCAAAAAGCTTACGGTGCTCCTTGTCAAGAAGATTTATGGAGCGAATAATATTAGCAAATGTCGTTTCTGCTTCAGGTTCTAGTACGAGCGAGCGTTCAGCTGCGTTTTGAGCTTCGGGTCTGAGTTCTGCCGGTAGGAACGTTGCTTGCATTCGCGCATACGTATCTGCTTGGAGACGAGCTTCAGAAACGCCGGGATGGACTTCCGAATTACTTTCATAACCACTCATAATGATCTGAGGCGATAATTCTCTTGCACCTAATATTTTGGCAGCTTGAGCATTTCTTCGCGCGTATGCAGAATTGGGAAATAACCGATCAGAGGCTTTTATATCTTGAAGATCAACGGGGCCCATTCCTGCAACAATTACAACATCTGGTTTTGATAAAAAATTACGTTCTGATTCAACTGGTTTGGCAAACGTTTTTGATTCAGGTTTGATTGGGGGAGTATTTTCCATAATTTATTGCATAAACGATTTGAGGTGTTTAAAATAAAGCTCTCCAACAACTTCTTCATCAAACCGTTCTGTCACGTCTTGTCTACATGCATTCCTATCTATTGAGTCTATCTGATTTATTTTTTCTGCCATCTCATCCGCGTTATTCACTAAAAATCCTGTTTTACCATCCTTAATAATTTCAGCGACCTCGCCATGAGGATACGCTATTACGGGAGTTCCACTTGCTAATGCTTCGATGACGACCAAGCCAAATGGCTCCTCCCATTTAATGGGAAAAAGAAACACTTTTGCCTTACTATACAATTTGCTTTTGACCTTAAAATCAAGTTCTTTTTTGTATATCACATTGACGCCATCAATGTGTGGCTCGATCTCGTCTTTAAAATAATCCTCATCCCGAATTTTCCCCGAAAGTATAAGGGGAATATGTGCTTTTTGAGCAGCAAGAATGGCATCTTTTTGATTTTTGTGATAAGCAATAGTAGATAACATTAATGCATAATTATCTGGAGAGTTTTCAAAAGTGAATGTGGAAACGTTAATTGGATTTGGAATGGTTGCGAGATGATTGAGATGGGGGAATGCATCTGCTTGGTGTTTTCCAATAGTTATTATATGAGTTTTATATTGTGCAAAAATATCAGCAAGTTCTTCAAAAATATTAAGATGCATGACATTTATAAAAGGTTTGTGAAGTGTGGCTGCAAGAGGAATTAAAGCAGCCTCTCCTCGCATATTGTTGAGTATGAAAGAGTAATCATCCTTGCGATCCATCACGAGTTGTTGGACCTGAGCTAGATATGTCATTTCCAGTCGCATTTTGCGAGAGGCTTCAATCTTAGATTTATCAAGTTCAATGGCATCTGCGGCATTACCAAACTGTGTGCCACCGCCAATCTCAACAAATTCAATTCGGCTCAATATTCCATGAGAATCTGCCTTTTCGTGCACAAGTTCATCAGTAAAATTTTGAGCTGACCCTTTTCCGCCAACGAATATAATATTTACACCCTGCGAAGCCAATAGTTTTGCTTGATAGTATGCAACGCGCTCTGTGCCACCTTGTTTTTTTGGCGGTGCGGGAGAAGCTACAGAACCTAACAAAAGTAGAGATTTCATATGTGAAATAAGTTTATCACAAAATGAGCTTGTAATATTTCAAGCATTAGACATATTTTTGATACATTCGCACAAATTTGGCAGCAATAGCTTCCCATGAAAATTTGGAGACTGCTATTTCTCGCGCTAAAATACCCATTTTTCTTCTGCGTTCGTCATTACTAAGGAGGGTATTAATTTTATCTGCTAAATCATTTACTTGGCGAGCTTTCACAAATAATCCATTTTTTCCTTCTTTGACTGCGAGTGGAATGCCGCCTTTTTTTGTCACGACAACGGGCGTTTCACATGCCATAGCCTCAAGGATTACGAGTCCAAGTGGTTCATCCCAAACCGATGGAGCAGTAAGAACATCTGCTCTACTATACAGTTGAACTAGTTTTTCAGTATCGTCTTTAATATGTCCCAAGAACCGAATATTGGTGAGTGCATAATCTTTTGCAATTTTTTCCAGTTTTTTGCGTTCACTCCCATCGCCAAGGATAAGAATTTCAGCATCTATTTTACGGGCCGCTTTTACCAAATATTCGACTCCTTTGTATTTTGTCAGCTTTCCTGAAAAGAGCACGACCTTTTTCCCTTTTAAGTTATATTCTTTATCAATTTTGGTGGTTGAAACTTTTTTAAATTTTCCAATATCTACCCCTCCAGGGATAACGGTCATATTGCGTGTAAACTCATCTCCAAAAACCTTTGCGCTCCATTCTTTGGTATATCCAGAGTTTGGTACGATTCGTTTTGCTTTCCGCAAAGCATCCATGGTGAGTGCGATATATCTATCATCTTTTTGTGCGGTAGGGAGTTCCGAACCATGAACGGTAATAATATAAGGAATTTGATAGGTAGATTTGACAAATCGAGCAGTCCAAGAAAGAGGATAGGCATGATGAACATGGATAATGTCTGGTTTGAAATCTTCGACTGCATCTACAACAGAATCTAAGGCGCTTTTATGTAATCGAAGGATATCTCGATGAGAAATATCCGTAAATAATTTGCAGTTTGGCCATTCTGGATGACCAGTAAAAGCAACTCTAAATGGAGTTTTCAACGGGTATAGTTTGACTCCATTAAGCTTACGATCATCGGGAGCTACAATAGCAACGGTATGTTTTTTATTCACATACTTGGCCAAGTAACGTGCGTAAGTTCCTGAGCCCGAGCCATAAAACGGAAACCAGGAAAGATACATGACTTTCAGTTTCTTTTTTGGCATAACTTGCATTATACCATAGATCGTCAGAACGGTAAACACACCCTATAGCCAATAGATTAAGGACTAGAGAATTGATGGATCCTCAAGAAGAAGTTGAAGTTTAGAAAGAATCCGTGGAAAGGTCTTTTCGAGCATTTCAGCTTCTTCTCCAGAAAAGTTACTGAGGACATATGGCTCGCCCGGAATGGAGTTATCAGAGGTACGATTGTCAATGCCTATTCTGATGCGCCAAAAGCTCTTTGACTTGAGAGATTGTTCGATTGATTCGAGTCCATTGTGCATCTTGGGTCCGACTGATTTTTGAATTTTAAAATTGCCGATACGAATGTCAAGATCATCATGCGCAACAAAAATAATGGTGGGTACTGATATAAGATGGGCTACTGTTTGTCCTGAGCGGTTCATAAATGTCTGAGGTTTTGCAAATACTGTTGTCAATTGTGATTTATGAGATTTATACTCGACTTTCAAAAGTTCTGCATTTGAGTATTTATCAAAACGAAACCGTTCTTCTTTAATGATAAAGTGTGAATCTTTTGCCTTGAGTAGCCAATCCAAAAACATAAATCCGGCATTGTGACGGTTAAGCCGATATTTGTCACCAGGATTTCCAAGGCCAGCAAGAAGGAGATTCATAGATTCATTATAACAAGGTCAATGAAAATATATGTAGAAAAGCATCACCTTTTCATGCTATCCTGAACGTATGTCTAAATATGTTCCCGACATTTCAAGCCGCCGGTGGGTGATTATTGCCGATGGGAGAGAAAATCGGCCCGATGAGATCAATGATCAAAACGACACCGACGAAACATGTCCGTTTTGCGAAGGAAATGAGCAATTGACACCACGAGAGGTCTACCGAGTGGGGAAGGGTGTAGCCGGTGAGCCGGGGTGGGATGTTCGGGTAATCCCAAACAAGTATCCAATCACCGATTTTCATGAAGTGATCATTCATTCACCGAAAGAAGACGATCTCCACCATCTTGCCAAAGATCATATCATCGAAGTATTTCAAACTTACAGACACCGATTTAATGAATATAAAAACAAAGGACAAGTCATCATTTTTTGCAATCAAGGAGAACATGCGGGAACATCAATTGAGCATCCCCATTCGCAGCTCGTATTATTGCCAAATCAAATCAATCTTTCAACACTTGAACAAGAACCGCTCGAAAATATTGTTGAGGAAAATACGTTTTTTAATATGTACTGCCCCGATTTTTCCCAATGGCCGTATGAAGTATGGATTGCACCAAAAGTAGAAGAGACTTTTTTTGGAGATATTACCGATGAGGAAATTGTGGACCTTGTTGATATATATGTAAAGTTAATGTCTCGGCTTGAAGAACTCCATAAAACCAAAAGTAAAACCGGAAAGGATTTTAGCTACAATTTTTATATTTATCCCAAGAAAAAATGGTATATCCGGATCATACCTCGGTTTGTGTATCGCGCTGGATTTGAACTTGGAACTGGTCTGTCAGTAAATGTGACAGATCCAATGGAGGCTGCTGAGGATTTAAGAAATTCAGAAATTCATGAAGCAGTTGGCAATATACATTTTGTGGAACACGCCGCAGAAATCATAGAAGAAAAACAGGACGAGATTGATCTGTTGAAAAGCAAGCTTGAGGAGTTGGGGGAAGGAGCAAACTGATTAGTTTGGTACTCGTGCAACATGATATCCTTCGACAAAAGATACTCCTCCTTCACTGGTACTCACATGAGGAATGAATGCAAGCCTGTTGTAATCTGCTATTGGGACGTCTTTCGAATATCCGTAAAAAGGATTAAATGACTGTGGGCGCCGTTCAGGATCTCCAAGGTCAAGATCGGTTCGCAATTGAGTAGGTGTTTTACTCACGACATTTCCCTTATGAAGAACTGTTCCAACTCCTTCACCCTCAACTCCTGTCTGCAGTGCAAAGAATAATCGCTCTGCTTCGCTATTTTCTTTTCCGATATATCCTGCAACATGTGGCAAGAATATATCTATTGATTGTTGATGTAGTTCTGATGGCTCGCCTAATGCCCCCTTGAGAGACGTAGACATCCCATACATTCCGACCTCTCCTTGTCCAGGGATAATGAAATCATTCTCCTGACAGAGTTCCCACCATTTTGCTATATATCTTGCGCGTTCATGGTCAATATTTTCTCTCAGCTCTCTGAGCTGATGTGGATTCTTATCAAGCATTTTCGCAACAGATTCTGATCGGGAAAGAGCTGCCAAGTCAGGGTTGGTAAAATCAGCACGATCTCTCGTATTACTTCTGTTCCATAATGCAGCTCGTGCTGCAGTCAGCTGTCGAATGATTTGTTGTTGTGTTTTCAGCGGCGCAAGCTGCTCCTGAACATGAGCTTCAACCTGAGCCATGTGTTGAAACTCTGCTGAAACTGGCATGCGCGGTTCACCAGTATTTTGCAGCTTGGGATCTGCGGATAATTCAGCGAGTCGTTCCATCACCATATTCAACATCTTTTCTTTCGGAGCTTTTGCATCCTCTTCGTGACCACCAAGGAAAATTTCTGACATGTGATTATGAGTTTCAGTTAAATAATATTATTTTGCCTGTACAGCTTGCATGATCATGAGTGCAATGACTGCCGCACCCCCGATACCAAGTACTTTTATGGTTGATTTAAGCTTCGAGAATTTTTCTTCTTCCTCTGGGGAAAGCTCACCTTCTTCAATGAGTTCATCAAAAAATTTATCGAAGTCATCGTCACGTATTGCAGCGTTCAATCTCTCAGGGTTTGCGATTGGAAGCTTTCCGTTGTAGAGATTGAAAACTAACTCTTTAACTGCTTCCTCTGAGGCAGGATATGTCTCATAGATGGCAAGTTCTTCCTTCACCTGTGTAAGTCGAGTGGTTAGATTCACAACCTCTGCTTCAGCAGCGTGACCACCGAGTTTTTGTTGCGCTTCAATTTCTGCCTCAATTGATTTTTTGAGAGAGGACAATTGCGTGAGTTTTTCTGGAGTAGCATCAAGTCTGTGGAGAAGATGTGCGACAATGTCAGGGTCGGCGATCAGCGTACCATCAAGCATTTTATGCATTTGTTCTTGTTCGGCATCGGTAAGTTTTCCCTTTTTGTGATGGGCATCAATTGCAGACCTCATACTCTCGCTCAGTACCATCCCGGTGCTGGGAGTTGCTGTCTCAATGATTGTTTGAGCGTTTTCGGGTAGCTGGTATGTTTCTCCGCGCATATCTGCATCAAGGGCATCGATATATGCCGCAAGTCCATCGCGAGCTGCGGGAGACACATTGTCTTGGAGAGCAGCTCGTTCATTAATGATAAGTGCTCGTTCCAGTGCAGATCGAGAGATGGTTATTGGATTAGAGTGCTCCGTAAAGCACTGAACATTATCTCCATCAAATTTAGCAACATACTGGATTTTCTTTTCTTCACCATCGATGAATATGGGGAGAGTATCATCTTCAAATGAAAATCCTTTGGTAGAATCGGCAGTAGTAAAATCACGGGTATCTGTACGGAGCCACTGGATGGTTTGGATGACATGGTTGGCGCGACTTCGTTCACTCAATTCGGTTTTTTTTGCGGCTATATCCTCTGGTTTTTCTCCTGCTTTTGCGACTTCCTGATCATGTTTCATGATGGACTCTTCGATCAGCAGTTCTCCAATAGAACGTATTTCGTTTTCTTGTCGTTTTGGAAGAACCGGTGGTCGCTCTCGTTGTTCTGTTTGAGCTGGTTCAGGAGGGGCGGTTGTATCGGTCTCTTCAGCTTGTTCATCACGGGGAGGTGTGGCACTATCAACAGGATCAGTTGGCGCCTCAGTAGGCTGAGATTTGTGATCGGGTTGGGTGTCTTTTTTGAGTGCTGCCGGGGGTTCATCTGCTTGAGTTGGTGGAGGTACTAAATCTGCTGGTTGTGGTTGTGGTTGTTCATTTGCCATATTTATAAATCATTTTAGTTGTTTTTCATTTTTAAATCAATTAGTATTGAATGTATATGTCTCTTGTTCCTCAGGAAGTTTTAAATGCAACAGTTCCCACAACGTCAAACAAATCATCAGAAGGCGCTAAAGCTGGTGCAACTTCTGCGGGGGAAACTGCATATAGTATTCGACAAAATAGACTCCTCAATAAAGTTGGTCCAGGCTTAGATCGAGAAACGGGAAATGTAGAAAATATGGTCGGCATTCCGCGCGTGGTACATGAACAAATGGTGGAGCAAATGGGAAGCCATCTCCAGCGACTCCTTGATTTTAAAAATAATAACCCCGTGTCCTTTTATAAATTGATGGCATTAGAAGCTCATCAGGCTGAATCTACACTCCTTGATCGTGCGATTACAAATGACCAGATAGATTATGACAAACTGGGGAAACTGTTGAAAGAAGAAGGGAAAGGCGATGGCGAGCGGACCGGAATCGGTTGGAAAGTCGCGATGACTGCGATGGAACAGGTCATGACTCAGCAATTTTACGCACTTGGGTTGTCCGGTGTTTTGAGAAAAGGATATGGCAGGGGTGAAAAAGATTCGGGAGCACGTCGTAAGCATGGTACGCAAGATATTGAAGTCAGCCTCAACATTGACGATGGTTGGATTCGAAATCTGTTCAAAAACACAAATGTAAAGGGTCTTGCGGGAATGGCAGGGTCGATGGCTGCTGGCGGCGGCATTGGTGCACTTGGCGCAAAGCTTGCGGGAGCAGCGAGCGTTTTGCCGTTTGGCATTGGGGGCGCGCTCGTACCCCCTGCAGTATACGGTATATATCGAGGTCTTCGAAAAGGATATCATGTTGATCAAAAAGCATTTGCACAAGGGCTAAATATGATGCAGGGTCAGGAAGATCGAGAGTTTATGGTTCGAGCATACGGCATTGATCCGGGAAATTTTCGAGTTGATAATGGAAACGTTGTGGCAGAAGATACTGCTCGTTATTCATCCGAACAAGTAAGCGAAGTTCAGAAGCAACTGGGAGATATGGTCCTTCTGAGGCTCATGACGTATCAATCTTGGGGAGTCGATCTGCAAAATTTAGATGCACTTCCCGAACAAAGTTTTTTCACCTATGCTGGAGATCCAGACAAAGTAATCAGCCGAATGGAGCAAAATCGATCTGATCATGCCCACCGCATTAATGTTCGACTCCGTGAGCTGGTGAACGGACATCCCGGGGGTGTGATGGCGGCAAATGAGGCGCAACTTCTCAGATATAAAAATCAAGCGCGCATCGAGGTAATGGGGGAACTTGTACAAGAGCTTATTAAATCTGAAGGTCCCTCAAAAGCGGAACAACGGACCGGTGATATGACCCTTCTGGGGACTGTAAAAACAGCACTGCAATATGATACAGATAATATCGAAGAAAGTGGTGAAGCGGCAAAGAAAGTTTCAGAAGAGGCACGAGAACGAAGCGCGCAATTAACAACTGAAAATAAAACTTTAGAAGCATCTCAAAGAAATATCACGACAGTGATCGAGGCTGAAAACAAGAGATCACAATTATTAGTAGAAATCAGCAAGCGATTTGGGAATGGAAAGAAATTTAAATCCCTCGCCGAAGTCGATGTTGAGATTGGGCGAAGAAATGGGCTTTCAAAAGAGAAGCTTACCGATTTGCGAGAAAAACTTGCCACTGCTGAGGCTGCGTATGACGAACAGAAGGCAAAGGGAGAGCAAATAGATGATTTTTTTGATTCATGTTCACAGGCTTATGACACCTTTGTTGGTGTTGGACTTGGACAGTTTGGTTTAAGTCATGATTTTCTCGCAAGATCTAGTTTAGATACAGTTCTCGCAAAAATAAATCAGACATATAGAGTTGATTCTGCTGTTGCTGTTGGACCAAAAAGAGGATGGCCATCACAGGAGAATAGAGATCATCGTATGCAGGTTCTTCGAGTAATTGCTGAAGCAAAAGCGCGTGAACGTGAGCCGCTCGTTGGCAACTCTCCTCTTTTGGACCATGTTGTTGGATATTTGAGACTTTCATCAAACGACCTTCGATCGATGACGCCAGCAGAGCTTACATTACTTGGAGGAGCAATTCCAGCTGGTGCTGGCAGACTTGCTGGGAGGCTTACAAATGATGAGTCACGAACTTTACTCATTCAAGCAAATTCAATTTTTTCTGAACGAGTACGAGCCTGGAAAGAAGTAGTTGATCTAGAGAAGACTTGGACAGTTGATCACAACGAAAATATTGAATCTAGATTAACAAACACAAACAACCAAATTCAACATCTCACATCTGAACATGGGAAAATGACTCAAGCTATAAGTGAAATAAATGAATATAGAGATGTCAGAAAAGTTAATGTGGTCGTTGAAGAAGTGCTAAAGGGGAATCCAGAAGTCTATTGGGAAGGTGTAAGAAAAATTGAAGCGATAGTAACTGCTACTGATGGAACTGCATATGATTTATCACCAACTAGTATTCAAGGAATGACTTTTAGTCAAGTGATGGATCGTATTAATCAGGCTTCGGCAAATGGAGTTACAGGCGCATGGAGTAACGCAGTCAACGCAGATCCAGAAAACATTATGTCAGTGATTTCGTATATTTCGGAAGCACAAGCGAAACAAAATAACAAAATAGCCAATATAGATCCAGAACTACAAACGGTATTAAGCTCTGCATTCGTCAACGGGAATGAAGCAGTTTTATACAATGCACGATCGGCATCTTCAATAAGCAAATTAATTAATAAAAACCTTAATCCAGTAGATCGTATCTCAGATGCTGTAATCAATCGAGCAATTACTGAATCCCGAGAAAGGTTTGAAATTCGAAAACAAGCATTGGTCGGAATGCTCACCCAATCAATGGTAAATGGATTTGGGGTAGAGCAGCAAATTCGAGCAGGAAATCTTCATCCACCCAATGAGAGTGCTAAATTTGCAACAAATGCACATCTTTTATTTCTCAGTCATAGTGATGAACTTCGCACAAAATATAATCAAGCAAACGCAAAGTTAATCGAGCAAAATCGAAGAATTGGCACTGAATTAGGTCTTGGGCGTCCAGCAACAATTGGGGATGTCGAAGTTAAGTTGATGACTTTGACAGAAGAAAAGAATAATCTTCAAAAATATAACAATGAAGCAGAGACATCTTTAAAAACTGAACTTGACCGTATTTCAGAGTACGATACTGCACTTTCCAAGCTGACAGCTGCACGACGAGAGGTTGGTTCGACCTATGGGATTGATGGTGATAAAGTGACGACAGCAGAACTTGACAAGTTAGTTGAAACACATGCAGCAAATCCAATCAAAGCACTTACTGACCTCAGAGACGAGCTGAAAAAAGCAGATGAGGGGATTGCGGTAACGAGTGAGTCAGCAAAAACTCTTCGTACAGAGTTTGCAACGGGAATAAAAGTATACGAAGATATCACGGTTGGTATTGATGCAGCTCTTGCTGCAGCAGGAGGGGTTCGACTTCAAGAAGCAGATCTTATTAATGAGCCACTTCACGAGATACTTTCACGAATAAATCAGGCACATGGCATCCCGCCAAATGCTGTCGGTTGGCCAGAGGAAGAAAACGATCAACATAAAACAGAAGTGATGCGCGCAGTTGTGGAAGCGCGATTGAGAAATGAAAATCCACATCTGATTGTCGCTCATGTCGAGTTTGATCAGGTCACTTCTCCAGGATTAGGACTATCTGAGCAAGATTTACTGACACTTACGCCAGATCAGATAAAAGATAAACTGACCGATGCAGCTGCACGTGGCGTTGCTGGTGCCGCTGCCGCTGCAAACTTGAATATAATTGGGAAAGCCATGAAGGAGGCGGGGAGACGATTTCAGGTGCGAACGCATGCAGAGAGCGTACAAAATACAATCGATGCTAATACTCGTCATATCGCCGATCAGGATACCGAAGCAAAGACCGCGGTAGAAACACTGAAAGACAAACGGATATTTGTGGAGACGGTGGTTCAGCTTGCCGGTCGTCAGGATACAGAAATATTTCCTTGGGTGAGATCTTGGGCAGGGCCACGAGGTATGGCGCGGGAAAATCAATCATATCATCCAATACGTCCTACTGATGAAACATTCACGGAAGCAGAGCGTTTTAGTGGGCCAGCAGGTGCGCGAGTCCGTCGCATCCTGCCCGGAAGTTACTACGCGCTTTTGAATGCGATGACAGGATATCAGAAGCTTGATGCAGATAAGCGTGCAGAGCGGTTTGAAGAGCTTGTGGATCATCCTCAATTTAGTCCGGATGCTATTGCTGAAAAGATGAATACTATGCTCAGTCTCAATCTTGGCACAGTGGGAAGACCACCCTTAAATTTGCGCAATGTATTTATTATGACTCAAGTTGCTCTTGATGGAAACAGAGCTGCAGGAATCCCGAGAAGTATGAGTCCGATGCAAGTGCACGATGGATTTGAGGCTTTGATACAAGATTATGTTGATCGGGCGAAGGTTATGAAGTAATATTTATTTGTCCTATGTCAGATATAACAACGGAAAAAATTATTGAATTATTGCCATTTGATCCAACATTTCGCGATCAATTATTGAAAGATCTTCCTGATATGGATCCGGATCGGAGATTTCAGGTGGGAAAAATTATTTGGAAAGCATACTATGTACTGTACGAAATCAAGCTACAAGAAAATATACAAAATGCACTCTTTGACGAAAAGGGGAATCCGCATATTATTGATGACGAGGAATATCACAAAATAGAAGAAGATACCGAAAAACAAATTGTTGAATCAGGATTACAAAATGCGACAGAGCATGAACTTGAAGATGTCCGAAGTAAGCTCTTGGCGCTCAGTGATACAAAATAATTTCATATATTATGGCAGAAGTAAATAGAGGAGAATTACCAGGTGCAAATAGACCACGACCGGTTGAACAAGTGGCAGATCCCCTGATGGCACATTTTCAAAGAATTGATACATTGTACGCATCACTCGATGGAATAACTGATGTTGCTGAATACGAAGTAGCGCTCAATGATATCGAAGAACAACTTCCTCCAACGCAGCGTGGATCTGAGCTTACTATTGAGGCCGCTCCTGCAGTTGATCCGGATCATACGCCATTGAGTCAGCAGCATTTTGCCGATCGAGCCCCTGAACGCCAACTCCCCGTTGATGATATTGAAGATGATATTCATCCAATGGGAGAAAACTACCCCGATGGAGATATTGGTGCAGCAAATCGAGCTGCAAGAATACAACGTGCCTTGGCTGCGCGCGAAAATCCAATAACAGATGGGCCAGAGCTTGAAGCCCTCAGGCAAAAAAATGATAGAACCAATGCGCGAAGAAGAGCTGCGAAGCAGTCAACACCAACATCCGAACCGGCATCTCAACCATCGCCCGATCAGCATCCTGATCAAGACTCTGATGATGTATTGAGTCCGTCTTCAAGAGTAGTTCCAACTCCTCCATCTCCCGTCCAAGTCCCACCAGCACCTGCTCAACGAGCAGTTCCACCGGCTCCTCCGGCTTCCGAACCTTCACAACCAGCTCAAGAGCCACCGCATCTAGCTGCTGATCAGCCCGCATCGGGTTCGTCACTTGACGAACCGCAAGAAGCTGCTCCAGAGCGAGAACCATTTGAGCCAGACATGGATGCGTACAATGGCGCTATTACAAGACATGGGTACGACGATCTTACAACAGATGAACTGGGAGAGCTGGATCATCAACTTCAAATTTTGAGAGGAAAAGAGCTACGAGCATTTGATTATGATAAATTTGTTGCTGCATGGGTGAAAAGGTTGAGAGCAGGTGGAGATAAAGCAATAGTGGAGGGTACTTCTGGAGACCAGTCACCCCAACCAAGCCTTGAGACTGCGCGAAGAGGAACGAAGAGTGTTGTAGAACGAGTTGGATATGGGGGAGGTGTACACAGTGAAGCAGAGGATGATGAGGGTGGTATTGATGGTGATGAAGAAATAAAATCCCCAGAAGACATGACTGCAGATGAGCTACAAGCGCGAATACAAGAACTTGAAGCTGAAATTCCAGCAGCAGAAACGGTAGCCGCTGAATATGACACAATTGCAGAGGCAAATCGAGCAAAATTAGAAAGAATGTGGGAGGTATTTGTGGATGCAGGAGACGATGAAAAAGTTGCACAAGTAGACCGGCTTCTGGAAGCAATCTCACTCTCGGAAGAAATGCACGATAAAAATAAACCTCAACAATAAAGATTCATCAACATGTCACTTGAAATAGCTACAAAAAAATCCATTTCATTAAATCCACAGCAATCCATTGAATTTGCTACGTTTGCTTTGAGCACCGGACTTGCAGATATAGATTTTGACGGAGACCCCAGTATTTGGGAGATTGATTTGGACGCAATGAGACAACTACACGTGGATGCACTGGCTGAGGATGTGGTGACAGTGTCCCCGGGGCTCTTTATGTCCCAAGCGGATCGTGAGGAGTATGAATATCTGAATGAATTACTTGCTTCATATGATAAACAAGGGCAAAGTCCATTGCCAGTGGACACTCCACATCACGCGGACGCAGCAACAGGTATAGTTGATCTCACCAAATGGGATGAACCATGGTTTTCAATTCCTAAACCCGATGATAAAGAAGAAGAGGAAGTAGTACCCGATGATAAAGAAGAAGAGGAAGTAGTACCCGATGATAAAGAAGAAGAGGAAGTAGTACCCGATGATAAAGAAGAAGAGGAAGTAGTACCCGATGATAAAGAAGAAGGAAGTAATATAAGAACCTGTCCCCATTGTGGTAATGAATTGCCACGTGGAAGACTTCCTTACTGCCCAGCATGTGCAGGATCATTAATCGATACTCCGACTACATCTGGTCCTGCGTTGCCAATCATAGAAGAGCCAGCGCCAGAAGAACCTTGGCAGTTTGATGCAGAATCTCTAAGACAAATTGATGAGATCTATGAAAATCTTCGCGTTTTGCAATTTACTGCTGACTATCAAGTCCCAAATTACTACACACTTCTAGGAGTTGAACAAACCGCAAGTGATGATGAAATAAAGCGAGCTATAGACGTAATGTTAGCCCGATACCAAGAAGCCAATTATCATATTTCTCTGACACCTCGTCAGCAGAGGCAAATGACTGTGCTCAATACATACGTCCAAGATGCATATCGAGCCTTATTAGATCCGAGCCAAAGACATAATTACAACATATGGCTTTCTCAGCCCAGTATTCCCACCGTATCTCAAGTAGAACTTGATGCGGCGCGGCAACGAGAGGCAACAAAAAAACATCAAGAAGCTGAGCTTTCAAAACAAGGTCCAGCACCACCAGAAAAAACCGCTCCGCCTCATGAATATGAAGTTAGAATAGACTCCAGCAGAAGTTTGATGGATCAATTTCCAGATATTCAGGCTGAGGCCCAAAATCATAGGGTTATCGCTTTGACCCTCAATCCAGCCATGACTCAAGAGTTTATGCCCGAGATAATTGAACAGATATTACAAACTGATAAGGCACAAAATTTTGTAAGCGATATGAAGTTTAACTCATTTTCTATACACCAAAATAATGATGGATCACTTCATTTTACTGGTAACGCAATAGGTTCCTATGTAAAAATTGCCATGGCACTTGGAAAAAACAAGCCAACAAGTATCAGTGGAAATATTAGAATTGTGGATGGAGTTCCGCAATTAGAAGATGTAGACATTTCAATAGAAGATTTAAGTTTTCTTGGAAAAGCCTTTTTGAAGGGATCTAGGGGAAAAGTATTAGGCATGATACAAAATGCAGATATCCTTAAAGGAGCAAAGACCGCATTAGCCAATGTGTATATCGCTGCAGAAAGTATAGATATGAATATTATTGGAGATAGTATACGTATTGTTGTGAACAATAATCCAAAACAATAATTTATAAAATCCCAGGCTTAGTAAAACTCAAAAACATTCATTGGAACTTCAATATTAACTAATATCAATCTCAATCTGACCAATAAGTAATTCTCTGAGAGTTGGGTACTGTTCTTTCTGTGCTTCTGCCAGGGGTATTGTTTTCATATCTCCATAGTTTTTATCGTTATCAAGATGTACTAATCTAACTGTTGTGGGGTCATCAAGCGATGGAACAATGTACGGCCTATTGTTATACACCAGTACTTCAACTGTATCGATGCCATGCTCAACTTCAAGGCCAACAGGGAATGTATTCTCATACCAGAGAAGTCCTGGATAGATCATGTTTGACGCACCTGCTGAATCAATACCCGATTCATGAAGTTCACTTGGAAGGAGAGATAGTGCGGTTCTCGGATCGTTTTTTATGATGCCACCATCTGAGCGTCGTTTAAATGTTCGAAATGCAAATTGTTTTGATTCGGCAATCTGTGTTCTTCCTTTTTGGAAAAGACGAATGCGGTTTTCAATTCGCGCCAATGACTCTGCTTGGGCTAATCCCCATGCTTTTCCGACCTCGTCAGCGGGTAATTGATGTGCAATTGTGTCGTATACCCATATCATTTCATGTTTCTTAACGCCATTTCTCATGCGAGAAATGTAGTCATTTCGGGGCAATTGTACCGTTGCTCTCTGAAAACATCTTTCAATAGAAGGTGGTAATGGAGTATGATCGAGGCCAATTTGAGGTTCTAGGCCTATTTGTGGGTTAATGTCAGTTCCAATTTCTGGCATGTATATAATAATAACTTTTCTTCAGTACAGTCATTATAACTAATAGCACTGAGCGATGAACCAGAATAGCATGTAGTATTGATTTTGCAGATGATTACATTAGGCTTATTCTTCTTTATTCTCTCCCAAAAGCCGCAAAATCACCTCTTTTTTATATCTTCGATCTCCCCGTGAGTTGATTCGAATTGCCGGAAGCTTTCCTTTTTTGCCCCAACGTTTGATGGTAAGTGGAGATACGCGGAGAAGTTCGGAAACTTCTCGGATCGTCATAAGATCGGGTAAGTTATCGAGTGATACGGAAGGTTTGTGTTTGGATGTGTCCGACATAGTATTTCAGGATTATACGCACAAAGATAATGAATGTCAAACTCTTTCTAAGCAAGCTACACCCATCTTTTTGTATGTATATATTAACACAAGACGAGAATGACTGATCATGCTATCATTGAGATATGCGCAGTAAACTGCTGTCTCAATTTTCGATGGGAATGTATAAGCATATAAATGTATTCATTATTGCATCCTGCTTTCTTTGGATAACGATATCTCCTCAGACTATTTTTGCCGTTACTCCGAGTACACCGCGCGGACCGTATTATATGTGTGATTTACAGCAAGGAGTCGCATATATCAACTGGTATAGGGCTGCTGGTGCCTCATCATATGAGTTTCGTTTTGATTCAAAAACACCATCGTGGAATGATAGCTGCTCAAGACCAAACGAAGGTGATGCGTGTATTTCAACAACAGAAACATATGTCACTATCCCAATAGTTCCATTAGAGCAAAATGATTGGTGGGTTCATGCGGTTAATCAGGATGGATATAGTCCCGCAATGGATGGGCAAAATTTTATCTGTGAGATTCCGTTGCCACGAAGATTCTATTATGAGTGCAGAAACAACAATACAGAGGTTGCGCTCAGCTGGCAAACACTCGGTGCGGCTGAACGATTTGAAGTTCGGATGGATGCGAATCCTGATTCATGGAATGGATCATGCACAAAACCTAATTTGGGAGATCAATGTGGTCAAACTACGACCAATCAAATTATCCAACCTATCCGGCAAGGAGTGAGTTATAAAACATGGGTCCATAGCGTGCAAAATAATGTGTGGACTGAAGCCGTTGAAGGACCACAAATTCAGTGTGGAACATTACCCACCCCAACTCCAACCCCAACAAACACACCTTTGCCGACTCAAACACCCACATTCACGCCGACTTTAACCCCATCAAATACACCGACGGCAACGATAACTCCCACCCATACCCCAACAAGTACTCCTCTTCCTACTGCTACTCCCACTCAAACGCCGTCGCCAACGAGCATTGATCCGACCGTAATCCCTTCTCCAACTGCAGTCGGAGTGCTGACTCCCACACCGGCAGACCCTGGCGAGTGTCCAAGATACCCTGAGGGTGACGCAAACTGTGACGATATCATTAATAAGACTGATTTTGAATGCTGGAAAGCGGAATATGTTGAAGGAGAACGTGGTGCAGAATGCGTGAAAACGGCAGATTTTGACGGTCAGGCTGGCGTTGAGCTTCTGGATTACGCAATTTGGCAGGTACATTTTATTGTAGAAAATGCTTTATAGAATAATGATTTATGGACTTAATTGCCAAAATATACGGCTGTAATTACTCCTTTAGATTGTTACAATGACCTTTTATTATCAATTTTTATATTCATGATTAAAAATGTCCGTTTTGCCTATCCCATAAGACGAAAAGAAATG
>Ga0210044_10002205_pt1 | contig 29198 bp, 38 predicted proteins | sample CryGey13umfilter_2_FD_183959 | JGI IMG/M metagenome (GOLD analysis project Ga0210044, IMG submission 183959) | Groundwater microbial communities from aquifer in Utah, USA - Crystal Geyser 4/9/14 3 um filter (SPAdes) (version 2) | ecosystem: Environmental > Aquatic > Deep subsurface >... | reverse complement strand
CGGTGAAGGGGGCACGGCCAATGCCGGTAGAGAGGGCACGGCCAATGCCGGTGATCTTGGCACGGCCACTGCCGGTAGAGATGGTACGGCCAATGCCGGTGATTACGGCAAGGCCAATGCCGGTGATTACGGTACGGCCACTGCCGGATTCAAAGGCACGGCCAATGCCGGTAAATGTGGCACGGCCAATGTCGGTGATTACGGCACGGCCAATGCCGGTTATGGTGGCACGGCCACTGCCGGTGAAGGGGGCATGGTTCAGATCAAGTACTGGGATGGTCGTAGCCGAACCAAGGTTGGCTATATTGGGGAGGATGGCCTTCTCCCCAATACCCCCTACAAGTTGGACGACAAGTACAACTTCGTGAAGGCTTAGGGTTTCAATCCCACCCTATCTCGGGTAGATAGGGGTGTACAAAGGAATCAAATAATGGCTGTTGTCAAACTAGGTCGCAAGGAAATGCCCTCAGGATACAACGCGGGAGACTTTCAGTACATGGGTCGCCCCAGCATTGCCCAGGGGGACTTCGGTGCAGATGTTGGCATTGCTGACATGGCATGTGTCGATCAATTTGGAACGTCCAACACCTCCAAGGGCTACCACGGTGGTGTTGTTCAAGACACCAAGGGTGCTTGGTGGGTGTACCTCGAATGGGGTCGCATCCAGCCGGGCAAGTCTTGGGTGAATGGCTCCTTCCGTGGACAGGACTTTCAGTTTGTCCAGTGTGGTTCGGAGACAGAGGCTCGAAGCTGCTTCGCTAAGCAGATCAAGAGCAAGAACACCGCTCGCCTTTCACAGAAGGATGTTGGTGGCACCCTCATTTGGGCTGCACAGGCTGGCAAGGATGGCTACATCATCCAGTCCTTGGCAACTCGTGAACGAGGTCTCCCCGATGCCTATAGCATCAAGGATGACTCTGGTGTGCGGGCTGCTCTGACAGCCCCCAAGAAGACCACCCCTAAGAAGTCCGCTCGCACGTTCCACTCAGAGGTGCTATCTCTTGCTTCTTCTCTTGTGGGAGGCACCCAGAGCTACACCCGTGCTCTCTCACAGGCTTCTGGAGTTGTGCCAACGATGGCCTCCATCGTTCAGGTGCGTGAACAGCTGATTCCAGCGGCTCTTACTCGCATTCAGGCTGTGGGGAACGACATTATGGCTCAGGTCTCTGACAGTGGCCTGAAGGACATCAGCAAGATGGCCTATGCCATGGTACCCCGTATGATTCCTCGCACAGGCTTGACCCCTGAGGATGCAATCCTCAGCACGAACAACATCTCCCTCCTCCAGCAGGATTTGGATGCGTTTGAGGCCTCCCTCAAGAATGAGGACTTCTCCGTGGAGGGGGTGCAGTCTGAAGTGGATCCCCATGCCCTTCTGAACGCACAGGTGGACTGGCTGGACCCTGACAGTGATCTTGGTCGTTGGGTTGCCAACACGTTCAACAGCATGTCCAACAACCGTCATGGACACCTTCGGGGCCAACTGCGCATCAAGCGTATGTTCACGGTTGAGCGTCCAGATCGGGATGCCCGCTTCAAGGCCGCAGTTGCCAAGATGGCTGCTTCTCACCCACATGGGCTGAACAACCCAGTGCCCGCAGGACTCCAGCCTGCCCGTCGTCCTGACCTTGGGGATTTGGGTGATTTGGCTGCTAAGGCCAATGTGTTCTTTGGTGTGCATGGCACCCGATCGGTCAACGTGGCCCCCATCCTTGGTAGCCACTTCCGCCTCCCCCAAAGCCTGAAGGGCGTGCATATCACAGGGGCCGCTTTTGGTAGCGGGGTTTACGCCGCAACAGACCATAAAAAGGCGCATGGGTATGTTTCGGGCAACAACTCCTACTACGGAGGCAGTGGTGGTATTGCGGGCCGTGGGTGGTTCATGTTCCTTTGTGACGTGGTGGGTGGCCAGTTCTACTACCCCACCTCAGCTTGGGGCATTGGTGCTGTCTGTCCTGGTGGTGGGGATTCCGTCTACGCCCACCCAAGCCGCATCAGCAGCCTTGCCAATGATGAACACGTTGTGTTCAATCCGGATCACATGCGCATCCGGTACATCATTGAAGGGGAGGGATGATGCAGTATCTGGCACGAGGCAGGGCACCTCAAGCTCTCTTGAAGTACGAGGAACAAAGGGCGGTCCACTTTGCGCATGGTTGCAAGCTCATGCGCAAAGTGGGAGCCACTAGCCTCTATACCTGCCGAGGCCAGATCGTAGGGTTTGCCTTTCCCAAGGGAAAACCCTTGCCTGTTGGGTGTCGGAGAAACAAGGACAACGAAGACCTCGTTGTCCCCGACCTACGGACACAGGAAGGCAAGAATCTAAAGGCAGAGATCAATGATCCCTACTGCCCAACCCCTCGGGAAGTTTCTAGGGAGATCTTTGGGATCATCCACCTCATGGATGGTTCAAATGGTGTCACTGAATGCACAATTGGATGGCACCGCTCAGGTGAAGACTATATACTCGTTGTACCAGATGGATGCACAATGGTCCCTCTGGATTCCACCACCGTCAACCTGTAAAACAGGAAAGGAGACACTATGACGGCCAGTAAGCAGCAGATCCGTGAAGCAATTCAGAAGGGCATGGACAATGCCCATACACAGAACGTTCCCCTGTGGCTTGGAGCCACGGATGAGGTGTTAAACCTCCTTGTGGAAGAGGGAGAGTGCTTCTCTTCGGGCAGCATTGCTGCCTACCTCCGCACGTTCAATCCCAATCTCAAGTTCAGTGTCACGAGCCACATTGGCGAGCACATCCGTGATCGGTTCTCGGCTAATACCATGCCTGTCTACGTCCATGATGATGGCACGGTGTCTCCGATGGAGCAGGTACCTCGTGTGACGCAGGGTATTGCCCGCACCCCTCCTGGCACGGGTGTGTTTGTCTACGCCCCCTCCTACCAGGAGGGCATGGGCTACGACTTTGAGGTGGACATCCCGGTCCCTGGAACCCCGCTCCCCTTGGAGCCTGATGGCCTCCCTGCCATTCCTCAGCAGCCCCTTGTACCTGCCAGCCACTTCATCCAACTGGCCCCCCGTGTGGCACAGGTGAACCTTATGGCTGTGGTCCACAAGAATCGTCGGTGCTACATCCCTCGGTCGGCGTTCGAAGAGCTTTTGCATGAGACGAAGTCTGGGCTCAAGGGTGGAGACCCCGTCTATGTGACAGTGGATGCGGATGAGGCGATTGTGTCTCTGGACCGCACCCCTGGATCGCAGGCCTACCAGTTGGTGGCGACCCGTGGAGTCGTGCAGTTCTCCCACCCAGTGACCCCTTTTACGATTGGCGATACTTTCCCAATCGTGGTAGAAGGTGGGGCACGCAGGCTGGTTGTTGCACTGAAGTAGCACCAGGACCTTGAGGGCTAAGGTTCCAAATGTCCAAAGCAAGCATCCACACGGAACGCACCATCCAAAAACTGCATCCTGTTAAGGACGGGTACCTATGTGGTACCACCACCTTTTTTGGGATGCCGTATGAGATTGAGGCGTTTCGTGTGGAACCCGGTGGCTTCAACGACCCGAACAACGCCCGTCCAAAAAGGATGCAAGAGGTGTTGGAAGGGTTGTTGATTCATGATCTCCCCCTAAACCAAGTAGAGATCCCAGGCCACCCAGGAAAGTGGCTAGTGTTCTACTACCCAGGTGTGGATGAGCAATATCACCACCCTGAAGATGACGAATGACTCAGAGTGAAGTTCTTCAAATCGGGAGTAGGCTCTTCAAGCATTTGGGATCTCCTGAAGGCAAGGCCGCCATCTACCCGAAGCAAGATGCCAATGGGGATTGGTTCTTGCTTGTCAAGTCTTCAGAGGACTTGGGGGAAGATGGGTGGTTTGAAGAGGTTCCTGTGTTGTATCGTCGCTGGTAGGTACAGGGGACAACCTTGGATCGTAAAGGCGTGCTTGAGTTGTACTTGCACCTGAACCGTGGTGGCACCGTCCACTCATGAGGAGATCTTGCGAGTGCAGGGCCTTCTGAAGGAAGCATAATATGGACTACCAGTTCAAGACCGTACCAGAGCCTGTGTTTGAAGCAGAGTCGTGCATTAGCGCCTCTGCTTTGCAGGCCACGGCCGCCCTTATGATCCTCACCCTTGAGGATGCACAAGAAGTGTTCAAGGGAGGCTACAAGGGTGACGTAGAGACCCCAGAGCGGCTTCTGGATTGGGCCCGGAACATGCGGGAAGACTTGTTGGGGGGCTACCGTAAAGAGATGCTCCACGGCCTAGGGCGACAGAAATTCTTCACCAACACCCATGGTGGGTTCATTACTACACCCCTTGTGAAGACAGTACCAAACTCCCATAGGACTCAAACCCTCTTCAATCTTATTGAGTCCTATGCTATGTCTTTGGCTCAGGGGGGTGTGCCTTTCGTAGAGGACCAAGAGGAAGCATTGCTAGCCAAGATTCAATTGGACGACCCCTGTTACACCAAGGAAGAGGTGGACTATGTCCTAAACAGTGGAGGTAGATTGCTGCTTTGCCTTGCGGCGCTTGCATCCCTTAGGGGTTCGAGAGGTTGACAACCTTCGACTTTGGTAACGGACCCGTACCCGCGCACCGTCATGTGAACCCTAATGGAACCGCAGGAGGCTGGGTGGCGGACACCACTAGGGTGGATCCCTCTGTCCATGTAGGTATGTATGCCCGGAGCTATGGGAAGGCCGTTGTGGAAGGAGGGCGTATAGAGGACAGGGCCTCTATTGGAGCAAACGCCATCTGACTTTGCTTATGGGGTGTTCCAAGGTATACCCTGGACAATCTACCGGGTGGCTGACGGGAGACTGCACGCACATGCTAGAGGCGTTCCAAAGGGGTTCTTGGATGCTATGATGAAGGCCAACTTCTCGCACAGCTTACCTACTTTGAGCCCAGAAGCCGCGCGAGTTGTCTCCGCCCTTGAAAAGCATCCCCAAATTGATGCAGAAATAAGAGCATATCACCTCATCAAAGAAATCCACTGCCTGAGGTTGCAAAAGGCTTGAGGCCTGCGTAATAGGAACGTAGGGAGGGTTTCCTACCATGTTGGAAACCCTCCCTACGTTCACTACCCAATGCTCAAGGAAGAGGGAGAGAAGTAATGTGGTATTCTGTCGTCACTTTTGGACGCCCTGTCCGCCCTGTCAATGCAGGCCAGCGAGTCTCCAAGGACTTGGATGCCTGTAAGACCCGTGCATGGGAGCTTTCCCGCGAGGGTGTCCCCAATGTCCGTGTGTTCAAATGTGCAACCCGCCAGCAGGCGCGGGACGCGGATATCAGCATGGGAAAGTACCCCATCATGCTGAGTCTGTGATGAGCAAACACCAATACCCCCGCACCGTGGAGGCCCTTGCCTCCTGGGATCAAGCAAGAAAGGAGGGGGACGCCTTGAGGGGGACCACATCCTTCGAAGAGGGGTGGAACCAAATAAACAAGGAAGATCGGTTGGCGGAAGCGGTAGGTGAAGCCTATGGGCATGACACCTCCGACTTCAACAACTTTGAGAATTGCAAGGCACTTGTTCGACCTTGCCCTTGGTTGCGCCAGCTAGTTGCGGTCTAACTTAGCCAGGCTCTTTTGAGCCTCGGCCAACGTGGCTTGAGCCTCTGCCATCTTCTTTTGAGCATCCCGGATTTCCTTCTGGTGATGCTCTACTGCTAGCATCAAGTCACACTCTTCCTTGGTCTCATCTGTCCTCGTGCGGCCACGATAGATAGTTTCGAAGGCCCCATGATCGGGATGGAAGCCTCTCCAACAGGAGTAGGCGTTGAGATTGACTTTGCCGTAGCTCGTCGGCCAAGTGAGGGAGGCCATGGCCACCTCCTCCCCTGTAGCATCCTCCACAACTGTGACAGATTCCACTTCACAGTTGTCATTGAACGGGAGCAGGCTATCTGTCAGATCTAGAGGAACGAACCTCAGAGCCTCTTCTAGGGTCTCACATTGCTCTTCTGAATCATAGGAGCGGCTACAGCAGCCACAACGATAGCCATTGGTCAAGGAGGTGGTGACAGTGTATCTCATGGGTTTCTCCAGCCCTTGAAGAACCCCACGACTTGGGAACCTTCTAGTGGGTTTCATCGGTTTTTGAAAAAAAACAATCTGTTGGCAAACTCTTCAGGGGGTGGGGCTGATTGGACTATCTGTACAATAGATGCCTTCTGCTTTGCTCTCCTGAAGAGGTCCAGGACATGTTACTAGAGAAGAAGCCTTTCAGCGTGCTCAGGCTCTAGGGAAACGAGCCCGTAGTAGGCAAAGCGCTCTGCCCAATATAAGACACCACCCCAACGGACAAGCCCTGTGCCCACACCATCTTGGTGGCCAAAGGAGTCGAGGGTTCCAATCTCAAACCTCTTCTACGATCTCTGGCCAATTACAGGCTTCCCCATAATTCATGGTGCAAACCTCTTTGGAGTCCACAGGTTCTCTGGAGAGTAGTGGAGAAGGGAGCCGAAGCTCCCTAGGAAATGTACTCGGATGACACCGTATTTCGCAAAGTCAGGATCAGGCTCCCAACGCACCACCACCCCAACATCGTAGGCTTCCTCAGTGTTGTCCTCCGTATCCCAGCAGGGTTGGTCCCCTAATTGTACCATTGGGTGGAAGACGGGCAACCCATGCCATTCCGATTCAGAGATGGAGGAAAGCTGGACCAGATCAAAGGGTGGTTGATGCTTTGTCACTTGTATATCTCCAGAAAAGCTATGGCACGGGTGTTGATGAACCCACCACCCACCCAACACCCTCGTTCGTCAGGGGGAGTACTCTAAGGGGGAGTGCATGCCCTGAGACTCCCCATACAGGGATCCATCCTTGGATTCCTGCACTGTGAACACACAACCACAAATGCTGATCTGGTAACCAACGGGCAGATCTAATTCTGTACAAGGCTCACCATCCATGTTGCACACAGTGGGCCCAATGAACTCCCGGATGGTCCAATTGATTTGGCTAGGCTGGCTAGGCTCCAAGACAGATACTAAAGGTGTATTATCGCGCATATGGTTTTCCTTTGTGGATGTTTTCCCAGCATCCTGGGTGAGACCATTGTAAGTTGCCACCCGCCCACACATAGGGCTCACCAAAAAAACCAATAATCTCTGCTGCAGAAGGGGCAACGCGGATACCCTTTGTGTAGAGGGTCAAAGAGAAACGCCACAGGCATGTCTTTTGGGGTCTCATACTTCCTACCCCTTCTTGGGTCTCTTTCAAAGAGATAAGGGGCAATTTTGGTCATGTTGTTGATTGCAGCCTCATCTACTATGTCCGAAAGTTCCCCTGCAACTCCCATAATACAAGCATATCTTTCGAGATCACATTGGACATGGGTGTGTACTTCCCCCCCAGACTTCCAAGTCTCTAGATAGTGTTCAACCTTGATGGAGGGGGTTTGTTCCCCACCCCAAGTTAGGTGGGTCAATTCGGGTAGTGTCAGTGTGTGCAATCCAGCACTCCTCTTCTTGTGTTAACGCCCCCAACGAGTTAGCACAAGGGAGACTTCACACAAACAGGAGTTTCCATGGCAGCATTAGCAGACCGTCCTAGAGCATTCATTGACACTGAAACCACAGGCCTAGACCCAGACAATGGTGCGGAGCTTCTGGAGGTGGCAATCATCCGTGAGTTCCCAGATGGTACGGTTGACGAGTGGTGTACCAAGATCTCACCAATGCACATTGAGACGGCAAATAACTATGCCCTCAAGGTGAATGGCTATCTTGATCACCCAGAGCTGTGGGTTGGGGCCCCGACCTTTGCAGAAGTTGCACCTGAGGTCGCTAGACGACTAAAGGATTGCATCCTCATTGGCCACAACGTGTCCTTCGACCTGGACTTCTTGAATGCAGCCCTCAAGTTGGCAGGCAGTCCTGCCAAGTTGCCCTACCACAAGATTGACACGGTCACCTTGGCCTATGTAGACCTTGTACCACAAGGACTGACCTCCTTGTCCCTGGACAACATCCGAGCCTTCTATGGATGGTCAAAGGACGGGGCACACACGGCCTTAGTAGATACCAGGGATTGTCGTAGACTCTACCACCTGATCGTCAACCAAGTGGATATCGAATGCCCCCCCAGCCCCTGAAGCAACAAGTTTCGGATTGGGTTGCCGATTTGCAATCCGAGATTGAGAATGCAACAACCCAAGCAGAGCAAGGCCCCTACTTCCCTGAACGAGGGATCACTAAGGAATCCTTGTTGAGCTACGCGGAATCGTGCAAAGCACAACTGGAGCGACCAGAGGCTTCCTTGAGGGAAGCGCTAAAGGGATCTCCAACCTTCTGATCTTTTTCAACAAGGTGGTTGACACTTTGTTTGGCGTGGGGTAGAACAGCGACATGAAGAACCTCTCCCTCCTATTTATCTCATTTACCACCTTTGGGTGCGTGGTGTAGAAGTCTGTCTGGTCAGATTCTTCTAGAAGCCCACGAGCCCACCCGTGGGCTTCTTCTGTTTTGGGATCGTAGCTGATGGTGGTCTTAGCGCTGGATTGAAAATCCAGAGATGTGGGTTCAACTCCCACCGATCCCACCAATTTCTTGGTCTTGTAGCTCAGTTGGTAGAGCGCCGTGTTGAAGGCACGGTAGCACAGGTTCGATTCCTGTCAAGGCCACCTCACCGTCTCCAGGTGTGGGGTCCTCCATTAGATCCCTATACGATGTGCTTGTGTAGAGGAAAGGAGGGACCTCATGCGAGCAAAGGTGACTGTGTTTTTTGGGCGTGATCGGCGCGCTATCACCAAGGAAACCCATAACCACGACTTACCCGACTTGGATTACCTTGTTGTGGACGCACAAGACTATCTGATCGAGACGATACTAGAACCCTACAGCCAACAGGGCTATGACCTCGAAGATGACGAGGATGACGAGGACCAGATCGGTGGCCGCTTGATTGCAGCCTGGCTCCTATTTGAGGAGTTTGAAAACCGTGAGGATGCCTTGAAATTCCTTGAGACCCTACTTGAAGAAGTAGAGGTTGCCCTCTCCGAATTTGAAGCTCAAATCGATATGTAGTCTGAAACATCCCCCCAAATGGAAAGCCTCCCCGTGAAAAGGGAGGCTTTCTTTTTTTTATGCCTAGCCCAAACCATCTGTGTGGGCTAGGTCTTCAAGGAGGAATTGAGCACATGGGCTTTCAAAAGGACGGGGATCTGGATAACAGTCTGATCTCTCTGGATGACTTCCGAATCCGGAGTGAGACAGCCTTTGAGACTCACCCTGTGGCTTATGTGGAAGCGGTTTGGGGCAAGGACACTATGGCTTTCAATGCAGCCATTCAAGACCTTGAGGCTATGCGTCGAGGTCTGGAGGGTGAATTACGCCCTCCAGAGACCTACCATGAGGTACAGCACCTGGTCCTTCACATCCGAGGCCTGGCCAATGACCTTGCTCGTCATTTTGGCTTGGAAGATCTCGTACATGAAGCGGACGACCGGAACCTTGGCGTTCCTACTCTGCCTTAGGGGGAGGAGGGATAGGTAGATCTTCCTGCTCAGGTTGACGCCAAAGCAAAGCAGACCTTGTGGAAGTCTGCAAGGGGTTGAACCCCTCTTTTAGGAGTTCCAACTCCGACCTGTAGATCGCTTCTGCACGGACGCGGGCTTCTTCTTGTTTGGAAGTTCTCCGGCCTTGGCTTTCATACCAAGCCCATTGGCCAGCAACCAATGCCTCTCTATTTGCTCCAGATGCCTCTAGGAGGTCCTGTATGGCTAGGGCGACTTGGGATAGGTCTGGCTCCACCAAGAACCCCTGTGACCTTCTGGGGAGGTCCAGGAGGACTCCCTTCAATGCCTGAAGGGAGTCCTCCAGAGAGGTGGAAGGAATGAGAGAGGGAGCCCACACCCTTGTAAGGGGTTCAGGTTCAGGTTCAGGTTCAGGTTCAGGTTCAGGTTCAGGTTCAGGTTCACCAAGGAACATGGACAGGAAATCCGAGATATCTTCCATCACCACACCTGCACTGGACAATCCACCTCATCCTTCCTAGCAAAGTCATAGGATAGGAGGGACTGTTCAATAGTCTCTTCTGGCCAAGCTTCTCTGCCACAGAATGAAGCCATCATAGGGTCAAACCAGTAGCAATTGTTGCACTTGGTGCTAGGATACACAGCCCCATCTTCAGTGAGGCCCAGAAGAGCAAGGCGTTCGGCATGCTGCTCCACTGTCTGTGTCTCCACTTGCCAGAACTCCACCCTACAACCCGTGGCCAACACTTGCGCTTCAATAAGCTCGGCCTGCTCTTTGGTCAACATGAAGTTGAAAACAGACAACCCACCCATGTGGTAGTGGGTGGGGTTGCCTTGAGGCCGTAAGGCAAAGGAATACTCCCCGATGACCTTGAAGGTCCATAGGCTATGGGTGTCGTACTCGTTCTGCACGTTGTCTCCAAACATTGGTGGCCTCATATTGCTCAGTAGTAGCCCCTAACCAGTTCAGGAAGGTCAAGGTGAAAGGTTGACCCTTTGGTACAAAGATCTCATCCTGAACCTTGGCTAGGCTGATCCTACCCTGCTCAGGCAACCATGAGGTCCGGCCCATGACACAACTCATAGGTGGCAACATGCTGGGGAGGACTTTGTTAGCTTCGGTTAGAGCCTCCCTTGACGGGAACAAAAGAACCACCCATGCCCCTGTCTGGATGCTAAATTGGATAGCTGAAGCTATTTCAGCCAAATGGCTGGGGGAGTTGTTGTGCATCTACGACCTCAGGGTTTGATCTGCCTAAAGAAGCGGGAGGCACCCCCTTCGCTAGGTCCAAATTTTTTGTTCACCACGCACATTGGGCTTGCCATAGGTCTGACCATAGGTTCGCTGCCCCCCTCTGGGGGATAGCCTCCAGATTTCCGCATCCCGCTTTGCTTATCAAGGTCGTTGGCCACCACGCCTTCAAGCAGCACTAGATTTGGTGGCCAACGACCTGAAGGTTGGGTGAATCCACCCGCACCCCCCTGTCGCTTGTAGCGCCAATTCTCTGAACCATCATGTCGATCCGAACCCTGCTGAGCATAGGCACCCCCATTAAGGTTGTCCTCTGTGAGGATTTGACTGGCACCTATATTAAGGGCACCTGCCCCATGCTCAACCACGTTGAGAGCCACCGTTCGCTCTGTCAAAGGCTTCCTAAGCACATGAACCACTCTCATGGTTTGACACCAATCAAGATAGGTTCACATGCTGGCTTGAGGGCTGTGCCCCACCCTGCCCAAGCGCCTTCAGGATCTTTCAAGGCCTTTGCAATGTTGTGAGATTTGGGGAACCCAGAGGCATAGACCCACCCCTCCAACCGCAGTTGGTGGAACCCCACATCTTCCATGGCTAAGGCCAGATGGTGGAACACACGAGAACCACCAAAGGCTTGGATTTGACCCCCGGACTTCAGCACTCGAAAGGCATCATGGAGCCACTCCCTATGCCACAAGCGTTGTGCGTTGCCCGAACCCAAGTCGTCAAAGGCCTTCCCCATGAAATTCAGACCATAGGGGGGATCACAACACAGGTGATCTATGGATTCAGGAGCCATTTCGGCCATTCTCACCTTGCAGTCACCCAGTAGAAGTACCATCTTCTACCCCTCCATGGGGAATAGACGTGCCACCCACCCAACCCGCCTAAGGTCTACCGTGTCGAGGGTAGACACTTCTAGGTAGGCCTTGGCCAGTCCCGCATCCCGTGTTTTTTTGACGAGTTTTTGGAGGATGCTGCTAGTAGCCACATCAATGAAAGAGAAGTTTGACTGCATAGATTCCTGACCTCGAATGTCCATTGTCCAACCCGCTTGGATGGGGGCCGCCGGGTCTTCAGACACAGGGCGAATGTCCACACCAAGACCCACCTTGGTTAAGCCATCTTGTAGGCGAAGAGCCATGCCCGACACGGCCGAACGACGGCCTTGGTTTGTCGAGATTGTGAGCCAAGAGGCTTGCTGCAACTCTTCTGGGCTAAGGGCAAGAAGATCAGACCCTGTGGGTTGAGCCACAAGGTGCATAGAGGCTTCCTTGCCCGCCTCATAGCCGACCACTCCCGTAGGAGACTGGATGCCCGTTTGAGTCAATTCTAGGGCAAAGTCTACAGCCCCTCCAGGAGTCTCCAGCATGGTCTGAAGCATGTGGCCATAGTCCTGCTGAGCCTCTTCAATAGCCCGCCTGACTTCTTGAGAGGCGGTCTGCAACTGCCTCCCAATGGTCACAGGGTCTGTGGACTTCGTGAGAACAGGGACAGCGGGCATGACACCCTCAGGTAGGACACCAGTACGGAACTCAGGAACGTCCCCATCGAATTGTGCTCGCTCGAGGATAGCAGCCTCAACCAGAGGGTTCATCTTAGGGAGTCCAGGGGCACCCCGATAGAGCGCAGGGGGTGGGTTTACGGATAGGATTTGCAGGTCTTGTGCAGCCTTCTGTAAGGCGGACTCAAGACCCTGCTTCTGCACCACGCCCACCATCTCAGTTAGAGCCTGCTCCTCTGTGAGCTCCCCTGCACGAAGGAGGTCCACAATCTGTTTAATCTCAGGATGTCCATTTAGAATGGTATCCAAGAATTGCTGAACCGTCATTTCTTCTTGCCTCCAAGGACTACCTTGCCCCCTACAGGGGTTGTAGGCCCTGTAGGGACGGCAACAGCCCATGGGTCAGATTGTTGTGGGACCGGAGGAGGGCTCCCATCCACCATCACCCCTTCGGAAGGGAATCGGGTGTTTGGCATGGGGGGTACCTTGGAATGGGTTGCGACAGACGCCCACTGCTCAGGGCTAATGGCAACCGCTGGGCCTGTAGGGATAGGGGGTTGCTCTTTTGGTGGTTCCAAGGATTCCTGTTGGACCCTCAGAATGTGCTTACACCCATCCGCACCACCGCCCGTCTTGAACTCGAAAGCAGGACAGGTGCAACTCCAAGCGGTCTTGTCTCCCTGTACTGTTTGAAGGACAGTATACCTCACACCCTTCTCTGTACCTGGAACCTCCCATGAGGTGTAGGAAGGCGACTCTTCCTTAGCGGCAGTAAACCCTGAAGGGGAGTCTAGGTTAGCCGCATATTGGATGGTGTCTGCAGGAGAGATGGGCTCCCAATCACCCCGTTGAGAGGAGATCTCCAATGCCATAGCCTTCCTCAGGAGATCTGGGAAGTCTAGGCTTGTGAGATTCTTGTAGGCCGGGTCATTGGGGTTGGCAAACTTGGGGTTGATGAGGAGCTTATCCTCTTGTGTCATGATGCGATTGTTCCACAACGACCCTGTTGTAGCCGAGCGTTGGCATTCCACATTGGCACAGTGAGAGCAGAAGGTCACCTTGAACTGTTCAGGGCTCGCTTCTCGGTGCCTCTCAGTGTAGCAATCCTCCCACAAGTCTTTATTGCCCATTGGGGACTCCTAGCGGCGACGACCCTGAGCTGCCTTTGCAAAGGGTGGGACGGGGCTGACCACGGCCTTATCACCACCAACCAAAGGAACCCATTGCCCTGTAGAATTCATAGTGAGGGCTAAAGGGCAGGTCGAGCACTTGTCTTCCTGCATGGTCTTGAGGCCACAGACCTTCTCCCATGTCTGAAGCTGTTGGAACTTCGTCTCTGTGATATCCCCCGCTTGGCGGAGCGCTAGCGGAGTCTCCTCAAGAGAGGCATGGGCAGGAGGCCAATCGGCTGCGTGCTTGCAACGGATTTCAATTTCAGATTTGATGACAATAGGCTGTAGCTTCATTGGGTTGCTCCTGGGTGTTTCAACACTCTGTGGATTTGACTGATCTTGTTTTCCAGATGTGAGATCTGAGTAGACACTTTTTCGGCGAGCTTTGGGATCTCTTCTGTTTTCTCTAGTGCCGCTTGAGCCTCTGTGAGAAGATCGGAGAGATGCATGAGTTCCACCCGCAAGTATACCCGCTCAGCTGTTCCTTCAGGTAAGTCTGTGATGGATTCAATCTCATCTATCCACGCCTGATGATATGTCTGTGTCTGAAGCACCTGCATTAACACATTATCAAGTGTGTCCACAGCATTAGCGGTTGTGGGGCAGGAATCCAGACCACAAGATCTTCCACAATCCCCATCACATTCGGCATTGGTTTCAAATCCAAGGATAGAGGAGAGAAGGTCCAATCGCACAACGATGGGTTGCAAAGCCAAGGAGATTTGCTGAGCAATCTCTGCCTGAATCTCCGGGGTCATAGGCGATACTCCTCGGCAAGCACCTTGAAGATAGTTGCAGAAATGGTCATGGTGGGATCCTCCCAGAGAACCTCACCTGTCTCATCAACTACTCGAAGGGTTTCCAACCCACGGTCCGCGCTCTTGATGATGACCTCAGCGAGGGTGTTCATGAGCCCGTAGGAGAACTTGCTACTGTGGATGACGTGGGTCAACACCACTCCCTTTCCTGTCTGTGGTTTGTTATAGGCTTCTACTTGAGTGGTGACTACGGGTTCACCATCAGCCTTAGGTGAGGGGGTGCCGTGTACTACCAAATCGTCCTTGGTGGACACAATATCTTCGATTACTTCAACACCTTCTACAGGTGTTCCTCCCCTTTGAAGATATTGGGCATAGCTCTTCCTAAAGACGTTGGCCCAACGCTTCGTCCAAGGCTTCTTGCTGTGGTTCCACGTCATTTCGGTTAGGTTGTAGGGAACGGTCCAATCCGCACCAAATTCAACGTCACACTTGTAGTTGACGGGGTGCTTGAGCCGCATGAGATACTTATTACGGGTCATGGCCTCAACAATGAGATAGACCGCTTCCTCTGCAATATCCTCGTCAATCTCAAAGACCAGTTCGTCATGGATGGTGATGGTCATTAGAACCTTGCGGAGCCACCCACGCTCCTTACAAAGGAGGAACACCAAGGCCATAGCCAGCTTGGTGATATCCGCCGAAGTCCCTTGGATAGGGCCATTGGTCGAGTTTCTCTCGGCCTTTGATCGGAAATGTCCCATCTCATGGTCAATGTCAGGCAGGGGGTATCGACGACCAAAAGCTGTGGTAACGTACTTGTACCGGCGTGCAAAATTGTGCTGGGCTTCCCACCACTTCTTCAAGCCAGGGTACGACTTGTCGAACTGACGCTTGATGCGCCACCCTTCGTCCTTGTCCACGCCTACTGCGCGCTGTGCGGCAGATCCACCACCGCCATAGGCCATGGCGAAATTAAGGGAGTTGTGACAACCAAGACCGTTCGCCACATAAAGGTGGTCTTCCGAGTCCACATGGAGGTCCACACAAGGCCCCTCCCCTCCAGAGATGATCTGAAGCACCTCATTAGGCTGCCCTATGTCCCGTAAGCAGTCCTGACCAATCTCCACATGGATGTACCCTGGGAGGGTTGGGCGTATCTTCAGCATCACCTGACAGCCCGTGGTGCGGGCCACCTCTGCACACAACCCTGCAAGGATCGGATCCTTGGTAGACAACTCCAAGTTCTTCGTTGTCAAGGGAAGCTCTTGACGGATGGTATCCCCCAAGCTCTGCAGTTGCTGGCCATACTTCTTGGTGTTCATCCAAGATGGGACCTCCCCATCCTGTAGGTACTGTGTGTCCACATTCCCTACAGGGTTTGCGAGCACATCACCAACCTGCAGTCCCATGTCAATGGACTGCAGAGCACCCCCATCAAGTACGACTCGGTGTGTGCCAGAGCAGGTCAGAACACCACGACGGGTCACAATGTGAAACAGAGGCTTGACACCACCATTGTACACTTCCTTGACGGGAGTGTACAAACCTTGTGGGTTCAGAACTTGAACACCTTCAACAGGGAAGAAGGTGTCAACCTTGCCTAGCGGCAAATCACCAATGCGAATACGACCCTGTTCCGTTTGAATCAGGGTGTCTGGATGCACACACTTGGACGCCTGTCGCTTAGCCTTGAACTCCGAAGACTCGGCGATACCCTCACCATAGATGGAAAGGGCTGTCAGAGTGTGAAGGTCCCCAATCTTATCAGACCCACACTTGGGGCAGAACGGAGTTGGGGGATTCTCTGGCGTGGGCTGGAAATTGTGATCACACCCACTACAGTGATAGAACTCGGATAGCCACTTGGGCTCCCTAGAGATGTTGGTGGCAATGCGCAATTCAACACCAGAATAGTCCACTGCAAACAGCACCTTGCCTTTGCGGGCAGCCACACACTCACGAATGCGGAGCATACAAGCAGGTTTATTCTTGTCATACGTTGCAGGAATTGAGTGCAGGTTCCAACCTGCCTGTCCCGAAAACCCGCCCTTTTCTCTAGGCTTTGGTGTGGCAAAGCGGCCCGTGTCAACCTTGTATCCATTGAAGGCTACACGAATGGTGCCATCGGGAGATCTCTCTGGAGCCAATGCCTCTTGGATAGGAAAGAGGTTGTTGGCAAGAGCTGTCTTATTCTCACGCAACCTTTTGATCTTCCTCATGAACGGAAACTGTTCACTGAGGTTCTCAATGACGTAGTCCAGAGTCTCACCATCGGTCTGCACCTGACCAGACTTGGCGGTGACCTTCAACCCCGGAACGTTCAACTCACGAAGCAAAGATCCAAGCTGGTCAGGAATGGTCACATCGTAGACCATTGGGAAAGCAACCTTCTCCTTCTCCTTTTTGTGAAGAAGGCTTGGCACCTCCTTGACAATGCTGACCACCTTTTCTTTCCCACTAGCATTGGGGGTAGTGGGGTCTAGGCGCAGACGCAAGGCCGCTTGAATAGCTTCGTCTCTCGACTCGGTATAGGACGGCTTCATCTTGGAGGGGTCAAAAATGAACTCTGAAGCCGAGGGTACATCAGGCACCAGACCCCGCATGAGACGGTACCAACCTGGACGGGTGTCACGGCCTAGAAGGCCTGTAGTCACATCATACACATCCTCTAGGGCGTCAAACCACTCGGTCTGCCCCAACTGAATCAGCTCCGATACTTTGGCCCGATCAATGTGGATTCGGTTGCGTTCCATCCATCGGGTAGCAGGGAGGCACATCTTCTCCAACTTGTATACGGTTGCCTGACTCACCCCATGGGGCTCAGGGCTTACCACTGTGGGGTGAAGGATGTGGTAGAGCAGATAGGTACAAATAGCGTCTGAGGATGCATACCAGAGAGCTGGCTCCCATGTTGGATCCAGGAGAGAGAAGTTCTTCTTGCCACCCATGCTCTTCAACTGATCTGGTGTGAACAGCTCGTCAAGTTCGAGCATCTCCATGTCCAATTCAACCTTGGAGAGCATCTTGAGGCCCTTGTTACGTTCACGGGTGTTCCGTAAGTACGCAAGGACCAGAGTGTCCTCAAAAGAATCCGGATTGTCCCACTCCCCTAGTGGGACGGACTCACCAAACTGGAGGAACTCATGGTCGAACTTGCCATTGTGGAAAATAGCAACCACATCTGCAGCACACAACCGTTGTAGTGCCTTGTTTACTAAGGCAAGAGGTACATTTGCAGAATGTAGATCCCCCTTGTCTGTGACATGTCTCACAGGAAGATAGTACCCTTTATGGCCATCAGGTGAGAAGCAGTGCCCCACAATGTGGTCTACTGTAGTGTAGGTACCATCCGGGGCAAAGAAGACCCGGTTATCAAGGCCTGTAGTCTCGATATCCCATGCAAAAAGCCGGGCTGTGATGCATTCGTCAACCACCCGGTCAAGAGTTTCAGCCGTAACAAGCTCCATGTGCTTGCTGGCCATCCACTCTTTCTTAGGGATGCGGGGCTTCTCCATCTCATTTAATTGGTCCAGGAAATGCATCAGACGGCTCCTTGTGCTTGCCCGTTACCCGCCACTAGGCAAGAACAAAACCGTCCCCCTCTACGATGACAACATAACGTCCTTCTGTCCAGGACATGACCACCGTTGTCAGGGCTAGGCCAATCTCACCAGTGTAACTCATAGGCTCATAACACATTGGAGGCTTTTTGCCGGGTCTGCATTTAGGACTCGACAAAATACAACCTGACTTTAATGCGCACCCTCCCACCTTTTTAGGCAGGTGGAGGCCACGGTACTTGGGTTCTGGACCAATCACCCGCATGAGTGGTGTTGCCCACCCATGGAGAGCATGGGACATCACCTCCCCGGATACCACAGACAACTGCTCTGCCCATGGGGTGCCTCTGAGTGCAGCAAGCACACCCCATGGGTCCCCTTTGTGAGGGACCACCACCATAAGCTTGATCTCACCCTGGGAGGGATCATCCAGTGTGATTGGTCGAAACCCATCAGACATACTTGGCCTTCAGCTTCTCTTGAAGCTTGGCCTTAACCTGTTGGATTGACCGTCTACCTTCCAATTCAGTGAGCTTCTCTTGTTGGACGAAGTAGCACACCTTGTCGTAGGCTTCCCATAGGGCCATAGTGGCAACCATGGGTAGATCCTGTTCCTTGGTAAGGTTGTCTAGTTGACGGTGGAGCAAAGCCCGATCTTGGTCAAAGGTCTTGTCTGGGGACAGGGCTTCAAGGATCTGGCTTTCAATGTTGGCCTTCTTGGATTGGCCTCTCTGCTCTTCATCCTCATCCTCCCAGGGTAGGGGCGGGAGGTTGTATCGCTTCTCTAGGATCTTGACGGCATCCCAGAAGTTAACACCCTCCTTTTCACGGACGGTCTGGATAGAATCTCTTGCAGAGTCACATGCGAAGCAGTACCACGAATTTGAATCGGGGTACATACGTCCAGACGGCTTGTTGTCGTTGCCATCACCATGTAGATCACATGGGAACTGCTCCTCTGATCCCCCTCCTGGATGGACAGGGTACCCATAGCTCTGTAAGACCTCCGCAATGTCGATCTCTTCTCGAATACGATCTGCCCTACGTTTGGCTCTACTCAACCAGCACCTCTACCTTCTGGTCTTGGACCTGAAGAGCGAGGTCCCTGAAGGGACCTCGCTCTTCAGACTCTGGTTCATGGGGGTAGCCCTTGGGATTGCTTACCATCAGGGTCTCAACATACGTCTTCTGCATCCGGTCATGGGTATGTCCAAAGATCCAAAGGGGAGGCTTGTTCCCTTCAAGGATCTCTGTCTGGTCATGGCAGAAGTAGTGGTTGTCACCAATCCTGAAACGGGGGCTGATGCACATGGGGTGGGGTATGTGGTGTGTCACCACCACGTCCGCTTGTGTAGAGGCTTGGATAGCTTTCACACAATCTGTGTTGGAGCCATACACCCAAGACTCTAGGTCTTGGACCACCCGAAAGTCGTTTATGCGCTTCTTGTATCGGTTTTCAAAACGGCCCTGTGGGTACCACAGAGTGCCCCCCACGAACGTCAGGCCGCCCACAGAGGCCATCAGGTTAGGGTGGACGCTTTGGAGCCTCTCTAGAGTACTGTGGACCTCAAGGAGGGTCTTGTGGTAGTATTCGTGGTTGCCTGTCACATACACCACAAGGGGGTACTTAGAACAGTATGCTCCAAGTACCTCCTCCAGAAGACTGCACGACGCGATGTCTCCAGCAAGGACAAGAATGTCCACACCAGAGGGATCCACTTCATCTAGCAAACGGGTGCGAGTCTTGGGGGTGTGGAACTCGTAGTGGAGATCCGACAGGACTTGAAGTACAGGCATCAGAGCAACTCATGGCAGTCAAGGGGGGGAGAGCTTAACCGTTATTGTAGCACAATGCCCACAAAGTTTAGAGAGCCTGGCTCCCCCGTATGCGTTCAAGCAAGAGAAGCTCTGACAACTCCTCTTTGATTGCAGGGTGTTTGGCAAGGGCTTCAAGGACCCTAGCCACTTCTGGGCTTGGGCCCAAAACACCACTATTTTCAAGGAAGTGAATCTTCTCCATCAAATTGATATATTCGGATGGGATGTTTATGGGATCATAAAAGTGGGCTAAACCTTGATCCCTTGCTCTACAGATAGTCCAGGGGTAACCATGGATAGTCCCCTGCGCTAGATCTTTAGGACTTTGAACAAAGGAAATTCCAGATACTGCTGCCAACCCCCGAATTACTGCGGTACCGTAGACCCTAGCCGAACCGTAGACCCAAGCCTCACCATAGACCCACGCCAAACCAAAGACCTGAGCCGAATCAAAGACCTGAGCCTCACCATAGACCCACGCCAAACCAAAGACCTGAGCCGAATCAAAGACCTGAGCCTCACCATAGACCCACGCCTTGCCTGAGACCACAGCCGAATCAAAGACCACAGCTGAACCAAAGACCTGAGCCGAACCGTAGACCTGAGCCGAACCAAAGACCCTAGCCGAAACATAGACCCTAGCCTGATCAAAGACCCAAGCTGAACCATAGACCCACATAGACCCTAGCCTGATCAAAGATCCTAGCCTCAGGGCCTACCTCGGCAGTAGGAGCTACGGTAGCGGTGTCAGCTACCCAACCCCCGATAGAGCCGTCAGGGTTCTGGTGGCGATGTGCGGGCACAGGGCCATTGCCATCATCAAAGTCAAATGGCATTCACACCCTCGCCCTCAGCACCCACCTGACACACAGCCTCCCTAGCAGCCTCTAGGGCTTCTCTGTTCGTACAGTACCAACCCGTCAACTGGACCCCCTCTCGCAATGCCTCCTCATAGGCATTGCAGAGGTCGAAGAAATTGAGTAAAGTCAAGTCAGACATGTTTGGTGGTCCCTTGTATGCGCCCCCTACTACGCAGAAACCCCACCCCTTAAAACCTTGACTAGGATAGGAGTGCCCATGTCCCGTACAATCACCGACCCATCAATATTACTATCAGCGTCTTTTCCTTCAAGACGCAGCACCAAGTCCATGCTTAAGAAGGTGTTTCCTGATGGGAAGCTCCACTTCACCAGCCAGGAAGATATCCACCTGCCAGGGGACTCGAATGCCTCTAGCCTGTTCTTCTGGACCGCACACTACTGCTATGCCAACCACCTACCCATGGATATGGCGTGTTAGAGCAAATGTAAATCTCCTGTTTCAGGCCTACTACGCGCAATGCAGTAGACCTGAAACAACTGCAGTATTATGTCGTGGACTTCATACAAAGACCCATGGACAAAAGATAATGTCCACATCTATGGGAAATGGGTCTTCTGCCATGTGAGCATTCGATCCGGGTAGTCCGTAAAGAGCATCCCGGTGTGCTTCCCAGAGAACTCCCTAACCCAATTGGCAAAGTCTTCCTTGGGAGCATTCAACTGGAAGAACTCAGCATCAAGGTGGATGCGTCGAGTCTTGCGGGCCCTCCCCAAGCTTTGGCTGAAGACTTGGGGGGAATAGGGACGCTCCCTCTGTCAGGTGGGCACGGTGGGTGGCCCACCTCTTGTTCGCGTAGGGTGGCATTCGGGCATTTCCTTTCTGTAGGAAGCCCGAACCTCAACCGCATAGGTTTGGTTCCTAGGAACGGTAGACGTACAAGTCCGGGGAGTCAAGGAGAGCCTGAATGGGTGTCACTTCGTCCTAGCCATGTTTCCAAATGTCCTTGCGCATAATCTACGCCACTGAGCTATTTGCGAAGAAAGCCATAGGTGTACACCCCTGGCTTTAGCCTATCCGCTAACACTTGGAATGCGTTCTGCAACTCCTTCCATTCCTCAGGGTATAATTCGCGGAACAGATGTTTACACTGAAATAAACCGGCGTCCCACGCATGAAGGTGGAGATCGGGGTCCTTATCCGTGACCGAACGGCTGGCATAGTAGGACTCTCTATAGGGGAGGGACTTGAGCCACAAGGCGTCTAGGAGGTCGAGGACCTCATGTGCATCCGGTGACAAGGACAAGGACCCAGTGGAGATGAGGTGGGCCATGTAGGCGTCTCCTGACAACTCCCAAGGGTTCGTCTCCTCTCCGCCTGTGATTGGGTTGATGTCAGACTCCTTAGTAGGTTCCGCTTGTGCATCCCGATACATCGCGAGGGTAGGTGACGCATCCAGAGAATCGAGAGTCGATGCTCGGGTACGCCAGAACCAGTGGTTCTTGAGTCTGAAGTTCTTGCCCTTGTAGGGCACGTTCCGCATCGCCGTGCAGTTGTTTGACGTATGGAGGAGGGTGTAGACGTGACAATCGTTGACCCACTGCTCGTAGCCATGGAGTGTTTCATCAGGGACCAGGTACTCGTCCTTCTGGGTGTCCCAGGTCTCGGTGATGAGCTTCCGGGCCCCGTACAAGGCCACAGTGCGCCTCCAATTGGATGCATGGTACGAGTAGCCGTTCCCACGGCTACTCGTACTAGAGAGGGGGTATGTGCCATCATTGGCATTGCTCATGTTGTTGCCTAACAACACCATGTACCCCAGAGCCCCAGGGGCTAAGCTCCCCCTAGCTGTCGACCTTTCGGTGATTTTTAGACCGCTGCTCATCTGGGGGGCATCTGCCCCCTTGACCCCAAGGAGAGGTGCCCGAACCCACTGAGAGGCCTCACGACCGTCCGAGTTGTAGATGGTTTTGATTCCGCCCTGGAGCACACTAAAATCCTGCAAGTCGCACAAACGAATGGGGAGATCCGCTTCCGAATCTGTCGTCCCTCCAGAGTTCCAAACCGTGAAACTGATCCCCCACCGACCTGACACGTCCGCAAAATGGCTGGCTTGGAACAGGAATCCACCTCCATACCCATGCTTCGCATACCACCAGTCCCGGAAGGGACGGTAGGAACCCGAAGACATGAATGTTGGCTTGGAGAACACAGCCACTGTGGATTCAGCGAACCCATACTCCGCTGCCAGCTTCGAGCATCGGAACATGAACTGAGCGTAGAGCTGCTGGCTTGACCCACCCAAAACATGGCCTTTCATCGTCGCATTCACTGCTGTCAATGCAATGCCAGACTTGTGTCTTCCTGTTGTACCCGCAACATTTGCAGTCCCATAAGGAGGGTTCATGAGGAACACTAGCCGCTTCCCTTCACGAGCTGCTGCCCTCAGGGCCTTATCCACCGATTCGGGAAGCACATTCTGCCCCCCACCCTCAAAGAAAGGTGATGCCGATCCAGGGTTCAAAAAGTCGTACTGGAAAACGTGCTTCCCACCCCACCCCTGATCTTTCATCACCTGTACATCCGAACGCTCCGCCGTCGAGGAAATCAACATTCTCCAATCATGGTAATCCCGCGTCAGGTTCGCAGTCCCCGCTGCAGGGTCCCATACCACGCACTCCTTCCTCCAATCAGGACCAAGCACACGAGCAATCTCTTTGTGCGCTTCATCCACCCACAATGTAGGGGTGAAAAAAGCACCTTGTCGCCTGCGTGCATCATCCTCAATTAGACGATCCTTCATCGCATAGAAGGTCTCTACCTCGGAAGGTTTGTACCCCTGAGAGAAGTGGTCAAAGAAGGACTGGTACTGCTCCGCGTTGACACGCACCTCATCCGAGTACCCAGGCACAACAAGCACACCCTTCTTCTTGGGGTGCAAGTAGACTTCTTCCGGCTGGAACAAACACCGGAGGAACACATCCGCCTGATCCACAGGACTTAGATTCGGGTCTTGGAACACCCGATCCTTCCAATACAAGAAGATCGTACCTAGGTTGTGAAGTGTCGCCCGTGCATTGTGACCCCCTCCCTCCGACAAAGCTTCCACTCGTGAAAGCACCTGTTTGAAGTCTAGGTTGGCATCCACGTCATAGACGTAGGGGAGCAGGTTGAACCCCTGTACCAGAGCACGAGTCAGTTCAGGGCTGCCCTTAGAAGGTGCTACAGACCAATCTAGATCCAGGCTCAAGAAACCTCGCACTGACTCCGTAGAGAGCACAAAGCACTCGTTCTTGTCACCCACCAAGAGGACATTGGGGAGAACTTCGCCCGCCTGCTCGAACTTCTTGAGGTACAGGATCATCTGACCTAGGACAGTGCAAATACCCATACGGGTCTTGAAGTCCTTGTCATACTTCGCCTCAAGTAGAAGTCGAACATTGCCCCAAGTGACTACCCCATCCGTCCCATAGGGAGAACTCCACAAGGCTTGGGGGCGCTCAAAAGAGATCTCCGCCCTGTAGGCGTTCTCCACGTCTTTCTCGACCCTTGAACTCTCCAATAGAGTCTTGGTAATCTTGCGCATCTTCGGGGAACCTCTTGGCTAGCAGGATTTAATCCTGGGGCCATGTCTACAAGTCATGTGATCTTGAACCAACGCCAAACATCATCCATAGCCTCAACCATCCCTTCAGACAGGAGACGTTTGAGTACCTCATCGTAGAGGTACTCCATGGAGTTGGAGTACCTCTTGGGGTCTCCTTCTAGGTACCCGTTAGTAGTCAGGTAGCTGTAGATTGACCAATGGATTTCGCCAACGAAAACTCGATTTGGGGTATGTGGACCACCCCGCCAATACACATGTGGCTCCCCAAACCCTGCCACGAACGCAGGGTAGCCAATCAGGTCCACCCTCTGGGCAAGAGCATCCGCCTCTCCATAAGTCATCTTGGCCTTGGTGATGATAGCTCCACCACAGTCTGTCTCCATGGGGGCATCTTTCATGCTGGGGTTGACCCTCTTCTGGCCAAAGAAGGAATTCTCATCCTCCAAGAAGGGGCCTGGCTCCCCCGACAAAAGTTCCTCTAGAGTTTCACTCATGGTTTACCCCCCAATCGAGTCCACATATCCTCTGGACCAATGACTTCCACACCATACTGTCGAGCCTTCTGAGCTTTGCCTGACGTGGACTTGGGGACCTTGGCCACCAAGACCGTCAGTTCCTTGCTTACACCGCTCTTGAGGGTGCCTCCAGCCTCTTCAATGGCCTCCTCCATAGCAGAGTCCCGGAAACCCGTCATGCAGAAGGACTGGCCCTTCAGAGGGCCTGCAGAGGCTGCCTTGATCGTCACACCATTCGCCAAGATCTTCTCAATCAGAGCCTTCTTGACCCCCATGCCCGCAAGGAAGGACTCTGCCCTCCCCGTACCCATGCCCGGAATGTTGGCGATGTTGGCCAACCGAGCCGAGTACATCTTATAAAGGGTGTCATATCCTGCATCCACGATCACCTTCATGGTGCTCCGTGAACACAAGGGGATGTTCAGGCTGCCTACCAACACATGGATGGGCAGTTCCTTCTTGGCGTGTAGCTCCTTAATTACTGTGACAGCGGTGGAGCCAACCCGTCGCCCATCCATCTGGACCTCGGCAAGCTCACTCTCATCTAGTGTGTACAGGTCAGCAATGTCCGTAATCAGACCCTGGTCACAGAGAGTGTCAATCAGGGTCGTACCCACACCCTTCAACCCAATCTTTTTTACCCACGTCTTGATAGACCCGCTCACCTGTGCTGAACAAGTCTCCTCGTTAGAGCAACGGAGGTACTCACCCTCCATGTGGAGTCGGGTAGAACAGACTGGACAGTGGGTAGGTGGCTTGTAGAGGTTGCCAGGGGTTTGGCCAGGAACCAGATCCTCAATGCGGGGGATAACGTCATTGCGACGTGCCACGATGATTTGGCACCCCTCGAATAGACCTAGCTCTTCAACACGAGACACAGTAGCCAAGGACGCCTGCTTGACCGTCACACCTGCCAAGGAAATGGGATCAAAGACCCCTACAGGGGTAATGCGTCCCGTGTTGCCTACCTGCCAACGGATATCCCGCAGGACGGAAGGCTTCCTATCATGGGGGAACTTAAAGGCCACAGCACCCTTTGGTCGATTGTTCTTCAGGCCAAGGGTCTCCATGGTCTGAAGATCATCAAGCTCAAAGACCAGACCGTCAATGTCATAGTCCAAACGCTCCCGAATACCCTCAAGGTACATCTGGTAGATCTTAGCCAGACCTTCCAGAGTGTTGACCACACCCCACGAAGGCAGAGCAGCCCCATAGTGCTTTAGGATCTTGAACTCGGCCTGCTTCGATGGGATGGGCTTCCCTTCAAAGCGAATCATCTGGTAGTGGAGCACAGTGAGGTGTTCTACCCCGACCCCATCCAAGCGCTTTGAAATACCACTCGCGGCATTGCGAGGGTTCGAGTAGGAGGGGAAATGCTTCTGCCAATCCGTCTTGCGAAGGACGATCTCCCCTCGAACGAAACCAGTGAACCCAGGGATGGAAGGCACAAGGCCCTTCATCTTGAGGACGTTGCGTGTAATATCCTCGCCAATTTCCCCATCACCACGGGTTGCGGCCAACACCATTTGGCCATTCTTGTAAGTCATGCCGACGGAGATTCCGTCGCATTTGTCAGACCAGACCCGAAGCCCTGTGTGTGAACAGGAGGTGTCCCATTCCTGCACCTCCTCATACACCTGAGCCTTGTTGAGGGATCCCATGACGACAAGGTGTTTGACCTTCACCCAGTGGGAGCCATCCATCGCAGGAATAGGTGCCCCTACTCCTGCGAGGAACTCCTCAATCTCCACACGAAGAGCGTCGCCTTCTGGAAGGGTGGTGCCAAAATCACGCACCTGATCCTCCACGTCGTCATAGATCGCATCCATAACGAGTGGGGTTCCATTGTAGTACTCTGCGCGCCATTCCCGAAGGTTGCGCAGTTGAATCTTAGCTGTTGCCTTGTCCATGAACAATTCCCCCCACCCTATTACACGAAGGCAACAGGGTTTGAAATCTACTTGTGCAATTCGAGAATGACCGTGTTGATTCTTGTGCCCGACGAGGAGAAGGACTCTGCTGGTAGGCTATGGAAGTATAGGGGGCGGCCCCATGCAGTATGCTTCTCTGCCCACTCTCGAAAAGCCTTGTGCTTGCTCGTCTCGCCCAATTCAGCCGTAGCTGGTAGTACCGTGCGGAGCTTGCCCCCTGGCTTCAGCCAATCCCAGGCATGAATCACATGCTCCATCCAATGGGTACCGTAAAAGGGAGGGTTCATGACCACCAAGTCATACTCAGGACGAGGGGCCATTTGTAGGAAATTGCCAGGGAACACCTGAACACCCCTGATCAGAGATAGCTGCTGCACTCGCGCCGCATCAATCTCAATGGCATCCACTTCCCAGCCTTTGCACACCGCCTCTAGGGCAAGAGCCCCCGTACCCGCAGAAGGCTCCAACACCCTACACCCATTCGGGTAGTACAGATCATGGAAGAGGGCCTTGACTACAGGCTCAGGGGTGGGGTAGAAGCTGAGGTCCTTGGCAGGTAGCCCCGACTTGGTCTTGATGGTCTCCTCCTTGCCAGGTACACCATCAGGAAGGACCTCCCCATAGTACTCCGCCAGTACAAGGTTGGCCTTTTGTACAAGATCATCTCGGGTGAACCATAGGTGGGCATTCCCATTCTTGTACGTCTTGATGCGCAAGTACTCCGTCTCACAGACACCCTGCTGACGGCCCCAACCCTTACGGCTCTTGGATACCTCCTCAAACAGAGCACCTGCATTCGGCTCCTTGCCATCCAGCACAGCCAGCACACGCTCAATGTCTGCAATGGTGTCCTTGGTCTTGCTGCCATAGCGGATTGAACCCCATTCATCAAAGAGGTTCGTCAGAATCACACGAGACCCTAGCTGGAAAGCGTCGTGTGACTTGAACCGCTTGTCCAAGCTGGAGAATGCAACCGCCAACCCACGCTGGAAGATCAGATTGGCATCCCCGTGTAGGCTTGCCAAGGTAGCATAGACGTTCCCCTCATTCACTTCGGGGACTTCCTTCTGGAGCTGCTTGTGGAAATCCTCCTTGGCCGTGGCGTCCATCAGACGTGACATGCCCATGGCATCAATCAAATGGATCCATACACAGGCATCCGTATGCTTGCGGAAGACCTCACGAGACTGGTCAGCGGAGAATGCCTCAAACAGACGCCGGTAGTGGGAGTCCTGACGCCGGTCCACTACGCTGAAGGCCACACCATTGGCGGCATGGCTGGCAAGGTCGCGGGCCTCTTCCGCCAACGCCAAACCTTTAGCTAGACATTGGATGGCTTCGTCCATCTTTTGAAGGGCGGCATCCCTCTGTCCACAGAGCTGAACGAGAGGGATTTGGTTCGCAGGGATAAGAGACACATAGACTCCAAGAGTGGGGATCGCTATTACGCAGACACCTGCCCTTTTGAAACCGCACCCTGAGGCTCTTTACTTCTTGAGGAAGCCGTAGCCGTAGACCCCAGGGCGGAGGCGGTCGGCCAATGCCCGGAAGGCCGCCTGAAGCTCCGCCATCTCGGTTGGGAACAGATCTCGGAAGAGGTGCTTGAGCTGGTACACGCTGGCGTCCCACGCGTCCAGGTGGAGATCGGGCTTGCCAGCGGCGTAGTTCTCCCGGTAGGGGAGAGACTTGAGCCACAAGGCGTCTAGGAGGTCGAGGACCTGTTGTGCATCCGGGGACAAGGACAAGGACCCAGTGGAGATGAGGTGGGCCATGTAGGCATCCCCGGTCAGCTCCCAGGGTTGGGTGGCGTCCTCTCCCGTAATGGGGTTCACGTCACAGGTCTCGCAGGGCTCTGCTTTGGCGTCTCGGTAGGTCTGATGGGTGTCTTGGGTGTCGAGAGCCTCAAGAGTCGATGCTCGGGTACGCCAGAACCAGTGGTTCTTGAGTCTGAAGTTCTTGCCCTTGTAGGGCACGTTCCGCATCGCCGTGCAGTTGTTTGACGTATGGAGGAGGGTGTAGACGTGACAATCGTTGACCCACTGCTCGTAGCCATGGAGTGTTTCATCAGGGACCAGGTACTCATCCTTGTCGTTGACCCAGGTCTCGGTGATGAGCTTCCGGGCCCCGTACAAGGCCACAGTGCGCCTCCAATTGGCGGCATGGTACGAGTAGCCGTGGGAACGGCTACTCGTACTAGAGAGGGGATATGTGCCACCATTGGCATTGCTCATGTTGTTGCCTAACAACACCATGTACCCCAGAGCCCCAGGGGCTAAGCTCCCCCTAGCCGTCGACCTTTCGGTGATTTTCAGACCGCTGCTCATCTGTGGGGCATCTACCCCCTTGACCCCAAGGAGAGGTGCCCGAACCCACTGAGAGGCCTCACGGCCGTCACTGTTGTAGATGGTTTTGATTCCGGCCGTGATCACGGCGAAGTCCTGCAAGTCGCACAAACGAATGGGGAGATCCGCTTCCGAATCTGTCGTCCCTCCAGAGTTCCAAACAGTGAAGCTGACCCCCCACCGACCCGACACGTCCGCGAAATGGCTGGCTTGGAACAGGAATCCACCTCCATACCCATGCTTCGCATACCACCAGTCCCGGAAGGGACGGTAGGAACCCGAAGACATGAATGTTGGCTTGGAGAACACAGCCACCGTGGACTCAGCGAACCCATACTCTGCAATCACCCGCTGACATTGATACATGAACTGAGCGTAGAGCTGCTGGCTTGACCCACCCAAAACATGGCCTTTCATCGTCGCATTCACTGCTGTCAATGCAATGCCAGACTTGTGTCT
>Ga0210044_10002204_pt1 | contig 29203 bp, 19 predicted proteins | sample CryGey13umfilter_2_FD_183959 | JGI IMG/M metagenome (GOLD analysis project Ga0210044, IMG submission 183959) | Groundwater microbial communities from aquifer in Utah, USA - Crystal Geyser 4/9/14 3 um filter (SPAdes) (version 2) | ecosystem: Environmental > Aquatic > Deep subsurface >... | reverse complement strand
CTGATCCGGATCCAGGAACACCAGATCCACCACCCCCTCCGCCAGGCCTCCATCCTGCATCTGCAGCAAGATCGGCGTCTCACGCCTGAGATCCGGCGAGGCCGCTGCCTGTTGCATCAGCGGGTGGGCCAGCGCCCGTCGCACGACCTCCACGGCGGCGACGACCTCCGCGTCGGTGGCGCCCACCATCCGCCCCTGGATCGCGACCACCCCTTCCAGGTCCACGTCCGGATCGTTCAACGGCACCAGCGCCAGGCTCGCGTGCACCAGTGTGCCGAACCGCTTGCCCGAGGGCCGCACAGCGCGATCGCCACCCACATCGCACAGCGCCACCGCCGGGAGCATCTGCTTGTGGGAGTCTCCGCGCGCGGTCACATCTTGCCCCGCTCCGTGGGCGACGATGCGGGTCACGGCGTCGACCTGCAGCAGCGGGCTCACGCCAGCCGTGCGCGTGGCCTCGCGTCGAGCGCGCCATCGCTCATACTCCCGTCGGGCATCGTCCGACGGCCCTTCGCGTTCCACCGCCTGCACCAGCTCCTGCTGCCGAACCCCCACGCGCGGCGCCACATCCAGCTCCAGCACCTGCGGGTCCCACCACACCACCGTGTGGTCACCCGCCTCGGGGCGGTGCTGGCCCGGCATCACCGAGGACTCGGGCAACGCCTCGGCGCGCACCGGGCGGTCCAGCACACTCTCGGTGCCGAAGATCGGACAGCCAGGGGCCGGGGCGGCGGCTCGGCGCCGCTTCTCGGGCGGATGAACCGCCGACCGCAGCACGTCGACCCAGCACGGACGCAGGTCCGCCTGCTCGCCCAGCACCGGCACCACCAGCAGATCCCGCGCTCGCGTGGCCGCCACATAGGCCAGACGCACCTCCTCCTGCTCGTCCCGCCGCAGCTCCACCTCCGCGGCGTCCAGCAGATCCAGGGGGCTGCAGCCCGCCAGCGGCTCGGCCCACAGCCGCGCCAGGGGATCCACATGGCGCGAGGGGCTGCTGCGCTGCAGACGGGCCGTGGGATCGACCAGCATCACCACCGGAAACTCGAGGCCCTTGGCCTTGTGCACGGTCATCATCCTCACCCCCTCCGTGCCCTCCTCCACCACCGGCGCCTCCTGTGCCCCTCCCCGCTCGGCTGCCTGTTCCAGCCGCTCGATGATGGCCCTGAACGAGGAGGCACCCCCCGCCTCCAGCCGCCGCGCGTGATCCACCAGCTGTAGAATGTTGGCCAGCGCCTGCTCGCCGTTGGGCCACATGGCGACGTTGGCCTGGGCCCGCACCCCCTCCAGCAGCTGCATCATGGTGGAGGCCGCCGGTCGACGGTTGCGTTTGAGATGAAGCCGCGCCAGCAGTCGAAGCGCCTGCGCCACCTCGCGCTCCGGACCGGCCAGCTGGCTGGCTTCCACGCGCCTCAGCGGGTGAAACCGCCCCATCCGGTGCGAGAAGGCCAGCAGCTGGTCATCGGTCAATGAGAACAGCGGCCCACGCAGCGTGGCGTAGACGCTAAGCTCGTCGTCCGGCCACTCGATGGCCACCAGCGCGTTGCGCAGCGCCTCGATCTCCTCCCGGGAGTGGAACGAGCGCCCACCCACCACCACGTGGGGTACCGAACGCGCCTCCAGCGCCTGGACGTAGGGCCGCGTCAGATCGGCGCCGTAGTTGCTGAACCGACGAAACAGCAGGCAGATGTGACGCGGCTCCAGCGGCACACGCTGCCGTGGCCGCTCGCGCTCCGAGACGGTCCAGCCGCTGTGCTGTACGAGCCACGCGACGAAGGCCCCCACCGCATCGGGGAAGGACGACTCGATCTGCCCCAGCGTGATGCGTGGACGCCACCCCTGAGAGGAATAAGGCCGGGGCACCGGCAACGCCACGATGGTCGGACGATCGGCCACATCGGGCCGCACGGGACGAAGGGCGACATAGCCCGGCTCCTCCCGCGGATGCTCCACCGACGAACCGTCCGCCGGCACAGACGGTCCCATCAGCGGCTGGAAGGCCGCGTTGATCGACTCCTGGATCGACGGGACCGCACGGAAGCTGGCCTCCAGCGGCACGACCCGGGCGCCTTCGGCGCACAGCCGCCGCTTGACCATCTCGTACAGCGCAACCTCGGCCCGACGGAAGCGATAGATCGACTGCTTCGGATCCCCCACCAGGAACAGCTTTCCGGGGACCAGCCTCACCGCGGTCCACTCGGTCTCGTCCGGGTCATCCGCCGCCAGAAGGAGCAGGATCTCGACCTGCAGCGGATCGGTGTCCTGGAACTCGTCGACGAAGAAGTGCGTGAATCGCCGCTGCAGCGACTCACGCACCGCTCGGTTGGTCCGCACCAGGTCCCGGGCGCACAGCAGCAGATCGAGGAAGTCCAGCACCCCGGCGGAGGCCTTCAGCCGCTCGTAGCGCTCCAGCACCGGCTGCAGCTCCTGCTGCAGCAGCGCGGCCACATCGGAGTCGGCCCGCGCCGAGAACTCCTCCACCTGCTGCTTCACCGCGGCGCGCTCCGCCAGCACCCGATCGCGCGAGATCCCTGGTGCGACCTCGGTCAGGCTCGGTCGCCCCTGCCAGGCCCACAGCCGCAGACGAACCAGCCCCCGCAGCCAGGCCTCGAGTCCGTCGTGGTCATGCCACCCGCCGTGCTCCGGGTCCTGCACCGACTGCAGCACCCGCTGCTCCTCCAGCTCCCGTGAGAGCCAGCTCAGCGATCGGGCCAGGTAGTCGTCGGGATCGGTGGGATCCTGACCCAGCCGCGCGAGCGCCGCGATGCGCCCCATCAGCGCGTCGATCTCGGCCTCGCGGTCCAGCGTGGGGCGACGCCACGGCGTGGGGAAATCCCGGTGCTCCCCCAGGTTGCTCACCGCGCCCCGCAGCAGCTCCCGCGGGCCGGCCTCGCCGCTGCGACGCGCGCGCCGACGCAGGATCCGCCGGACACCTTCGGGCGGATGGGCCAGCGCCTGCTGGAACCACTCCTCGAACGCATCATCCAGCAGCTGCTCGGCCTGGTCGTCGGCTGCCGTCTCGAACAGCGGATCCACCGCGGCCTCCACGGGTCGCTCTCTCAGCAGCTCGGCGCAGAACGAGTGGATCGTCCCGACCTGCGCCGCCTCCAGCTCCCGCAGCGCATGATCGAGGCGCTGTTGCTGCTGTGGACTGGGGCTCCCCTGTCGCTCCCGTTCGATCTCCTCCCTCAGACGCAGCTTGAGCTCCCCCGCCGCCTTGTCGGTGAAGGTCAGGGCCACCATGCGCGAAAGCGTGGTACATCCACCGAGCAGCACCGCGATCATTCGGCGGACCAGCTCGGTGGTCTTGCCCGTCCCCGCCGCCGCCTCGACGAACAGCGTCGCACCGAGATCGCCCCGGATCGTGTTGCGGTGCTCCTCGTCCGGGAGACGGGGCTGGTCCGCGCCCGGGATGGTCGGTCGGGAGAAGAGGTCCATCTGCTTCATGGCATGTCCCTCAGCTCCAGCAGCTCCCGCAGCGCCTTCTGCCCCTTGAGCTGGACCCGCTGCTCCTCCCGGCGGCCGCAGACGCGGATGTAGTCGCAGTACTGGCACGCGCCGGCGGCGGGAGCCGCGGGCAGAAAGCCGCGCTCCAGAGCCAGCTGGATCGTCTGCGCCACCACGGCGGCTGCCTGCTCGGTCTGCTCGTTGAGCGCCACCACGCGCTCGGCGTACCCGCCGGCCACGGTGCAGTAGTACAGGCGACCGTGGTCGATCTCGACGCCGAACTGCTCCCGGGCGGCCAGCGCGTAGAGCAGCGGCTGCAGCATCTGCCCACCCTCGATCACCGCCCCCGGCTTGACCCACGCCTTGCCCGTCTTGTGATCCGTGACTCGCAGACGGCCCGACGGGTCGCGCTCCACCAGGTCGATCTTGCCCCGCAGCCGGATGCCGCAGGCCAGCTGCACCGGCTCGTCGGTGCTGTGCCGGTCCCTGTGCTCACCCACGCGGGGGGACAGACCGAAGGAATACTCGAAGCGCCACGGGGTCCAGCCGCTCGGCTGCTTCGCCTCGCGGCGCAGCCACTCGCGCAGATCGGCCCTCACCGAGGCCACGCCGTCCTGCCACACGCGCTCGATGGCCGGGGCGAACTCGTCACGGTAGCGCTGTGTGACCTCGGCCACCACCCGGTCGAGTGCTTCGTTCGCCAGCTCCAGGCGCTCCATCGTCAGCGGTAGATGACCCGCATCAGCCAGCGAAGACAGCAACAGAAACTGGACCTCGTGCACCAGCGCCCCCCGCTGCAGCGGATCGAGCTCGTCGATGGCCGACGGCGCCTCCCACGGCGTGAGGCGCTGGATCGCGTACAGCAGGAACCTGTAGGGGCACGCGGCATAGGTCTGCAACGCGGTGGGGGAGTAGCTGCGCACCGACAACATCTCCCCCAGCAGCGCCTCCCGTCCGGCCGGCGACGGGCGCACGAGCCCGTCGGCCACGGACCACTTGCGCCCCCAGCGCTGGGCCCGGTGGCGTACCGCGCGACCCATGTGCGGGTTGGTGGTCAGGAGCTGGGCCAGGATCCCGGCATCGGCCGGCTCCGCGATGCGCAGCCGCAGCAGCCGCTCCAGCAGGGCCAGATCGTGCTCACCCTCGTCGATCGCCTGCCGCGGCCGGGGAGGCGCCGGCCAGCTCAACCGGGCGGCGCCGGCGACCTCTGCCATGCGGGCCAGCTCACCGAAACCGGGAAGGCGACCACGCACCGCGCGCATCACCTCCAGCGTGTAGAACGAGGGAACCCGCGGTCTGGCGTGGTGCAGATCGAGACGCGAATAGGACAGGTACAGCCTGCGCCGGGCGGCGCCCACCGCCAGACGCAGCGCCAGCCGCTCGCGTTCCACCCGCTGGTCGTTGCGGGCCAGCTCCGGGCTCAGGCGGGTCCGCTGTTCGTCGGGCAGAATCGGATCCTCGAGGATCCGTCGCGGGAAGAGCTTCTCCGCCAGCCCCGGCACGAACACCACCTCGAACGCGGGCAGGCCACGAACCGCCTCGGGCCGGCCGACGAACACCGCACCGTAACGACGCTCCTTGGCCGGGACCATCATCTCCGTCAGGCGCGGGGTCAGCACCAGCCGCACCTGTGCCAGACCCACCGGCCCGATGGGCGCCATGGGAGACAGCTCGGCCAGCACCGACAGGACCCGTCCCGGGCGCCTGAGCGCCCGCGTGGCGAGGTCCGACAGGCGCTCGATCCATTCGCCCCACGTCGCCTCCCGCGGCAGGCTGTGCAGCAACTCGAGCATCGGCAGGGCGAAGGCCTGCAACCCCCGGATCTCGGCGATCTGGCGCCGGATGCCATCCCCCGCCGGCTCGTCGGGCTCCTCCATCCCCTCCAGCCGGTACTCCAGCTCGCGGACCATACCCTCCAGTCGACGCCGCCAGCGATCGTGCCCGCCGATCACCGCCGCGTCGTTGATCAGCCGCTCCCATCTGCGCGGGGTGCGCAAGGTGCCGCCGCGCACGGCCGTCTCGTCGGGTTCGCCATACTGCGCCTCGGCCTCCTCGTCCAGCGCCTGCTGTTCCCGCGCCGCGAGCTGGGCGCTGAGCGCGATCTGCGCCAGGAACTCCGGCAGCAGCTCTTCGTCTGGCGGGACCCAGCGCTCGGTGGAGGGCAGCGTGGGGGGAGGCGCACCGTCCACCTCGGCGGGAGGCACCTCTCCCACCGAGAGGTACTCGGCGAAGCGTCGCGCCGAGAGGTCCTCCGCCGCGCAGCTCAACAGGGCGACAAATGCCCGACCACCGGGATCGGGGGCCATCGCGCCCTGGGCGAAGTAGGCCGGGATGTCGGCCCGCGCCAGCGCCTCCTCCACGTGTCGTCGGTGATCGTCGATGGAGTGGATCAGGATCGCCATGCGGTCGAACGGCACCCCCTCCTCGGCTTCCTGCAACACCCGACGGGCCACCTCGACGCACTCGCGGCTCTCCCCCGGAGCCGAGAAGATCGAGACCCCATCGTCCTCGGGGGCGCCGGCCGGGACCTCCTCGCTGAACAGGTGGGTCTGGAGTCGGGCCAGTGCGCCCTGCGCATCCGGTGCATCGAATACCTCGGCCTCGACCTGCAGCACCCGGCCCAGCTGGCTCGTGCTCCAGCTGTCCCCGGCGGGGACCGTCGCCAGCACGTCCGGGGCCCGGCGTGCGAGCTCCGCCAGCAGCTCCCGTTCCGCCGCCGAGTCCAGCGACAGGTCCAGCAGCAGTAGCGGCAAACCAACCACATCGATCTGGCGCTCGCCCTGCAACGCCTCGCGCGCCAGCCGATACACCGATGCGCGATCGGCCAGGCCGGCGAGCTCGAGCTCGCGCTCGTAGTGTCGCTGCAGCCGGGCCAGATCGGGATCGACCTGCTCCACCTGTCCGGCATCCACCCCCGCCATCCGCAGCTCGATCAGCGTCCGCGCCAGGGCCACTGCAAACCCGGGTCGGCGGGCCACCGAGTCGAAGCGACCCGTGCCGCCGCGGCCGAGCTCGTGGACCACACGAGCGGCCATCGCCTGCGCTGCCAGGCCGCCCACCGCGCTGCGCCTGTGCCGCGCCAGAAGCGGTGCCGCCAACGCACCGGCGAGGCGTCCCAGCGTCATCCGATGCCAGCCGAACACGGCGCCACGGATGACCGCGACACGTCGTAGCAGCTCGTTGGCGCTGCCCGCGTTGTCCGCCACGAGCAGCAGCTGCACCCCGGCAGGGTGACGGCTGAGCCAGTCCTCCGCGGCAGCCACCCGCAACTCCAGGCTCGCGGCCTGGATCAGACGCCCTGGCATTGCACCATCCCCTCCCCGTGCTCCCCCGGTGCGCCGTCACACGACTGCACGTCCTCGAGGTGCACCACGCGATCCGCCGCTGCCAGCAACACCGGGCTGTGGGCCACGACCAGCACAGCGTGCGTCCGCCGAACCTCCCGCAGCAGGCGAACCAGGTGTTCCTCACTCCGGCAATCCAGCGCGGATGATGGCTCGTCCAGCACCAGCAGCCCCACCTGACGCAGCAGCGCCCGGGCGACGGCCAGGCGCTGCGCCTCTCCCACGCTCAGGCCCAGCCCGTGAGGCGGCCCCAGCCGGACCTCGATCCCCTGCGGGTGACGGGTCGAAAGATGCTCCAGTCCAACCCGGACCAGCGCCCGGGCGAGATCGTCGTCCGTCGCCTGCGGCGCGCCATATCTCAGATTCTCCGCCAGCGTCGCGGGGAGCAGCAGCGGTTGCTGTGGCACGAGCGCCGCCTGCTCCCGCAGCGCGGCCAGCGGCCGACCCGTGATCTCCACCTCGTCCCAGAACAGGCACCCGTGGTCCGCTCGCTCCAGTCCGCACACGACGCTCGCCAGCGTGGACTTGCCGGCGCCGGAGCGTCCCGCCAGCGCCACCACCTGTCCCACCACGAGCTCCAGGTCGACGCCACACAGCGTCCGGGGCCCCTCGTCGTAGCGGAACCGAATGCCCGACAGCCGCATGGCCCGCGTCAGCCGCGGGAGCGGCTCACCGCGCGGTGCCTCTGCCCGCTGCTCCAGCAGCCGCGCCACGCGCTCCACGCTCGCTGCACCGCTGGCCATCTGGTGCACCGCCTGCCCGACGCTCTTCACCGGACGATAGATCATGAGCAGCGCGGCGAAGAACGACACGAACCGGTGAGGTGCCAGTGCGCCTGACGCGATCTGGGGTGCGGCCAGGACCAGCGTCACGCCCAGCGCCGCTGCCGCCATCAACTCGTTGACCAGCGGCGCGGTGGCGCGCAGCGCAATGCGACGCATGGCCCAGTGCAGCACCCGGGATCCGTGCTGGTCCAGCGTCGCCACCTCCCGCAGCTCGGCGCCGCTGGACTTCACCTCGCGGATCGCGCCCAGCGCCACCACCGCGCGGTCCATCAGCCGCCCCAGCTGACGCTGTCGTCCGGCAGCCGCGGTCTTCACGCCGCGAGACAGCAGACCGATGGCCAGGCCCACCAGCGGGAGCGCCACCGCCGCGGTCAACGTCAGCGTCGGGGACATCCACAGCGCGACGCCCAACAGGGCCAGCACGCCGAGACCCTCCCGGACCAGCGTGATGGGGGCCTGGACCGCTGCCTGCTGGACCTGTTGTACGTCGTCCACCAGCCGCGCCACCGTGTCTCCCACCCCGGCCTTGCGGTGCCACGACAACGGCAGGTGGACCAGGTGGTGGAACACCCGCGTCCGCAATGTGCGGCCGATCTGCTCCGCGGCTCCCTCCAGCAGCATCGCCTGGCCCAGATTGGACAGGCCCTTGAGCAGGGCGAGCCCACCCACCAGCACCGCCACCGAGACCAGCACCGACCCGGTGGCGGCGGGCAGCCACTGGACGGGGAGCGGCAGCTCGAGCCCGCGTGCCCGTCCGGTGAGCAGCACCTGGAGCACCGGCCCGGTGATCAGCGCGTATCCGGCGCTGGTGAGCGCCAGCAGGCCGAGGCACAGCGCTCCGCCCGCCAGACGAGGCCAATGGGGACGCAGCAGGCGAACGGGAGTGAAGCCCGGCGCGCTCATCCGTGGATGTCAGCCGCTGAGCCCGAGGCGCAGCGCCCAGACCATCCAGACCGCCTCGAGGAAGATGGTGCGCGACATCTTCGAATGCCCCACCCGTCGATCGACGAAGGAGATGGGGACCTCCTGCACCACGAACCCCTCCCGGATGGTTCGATAGGTCATCTCGATCTGGAACGAGTACCCTTCGGACCGCACACGGGACAGGTCGATGGTCTGCAGGACTTGCCGTCGAAAACACTTGAACCCACCGGTCAGGTCCCGCACCTTGACCCCGAGGATACCGCGGGCGTAGGCGCTCCCACTGCGGCTGAGGAGCTTGCGCGACCAGTCCCAGTTCACCGTCCCACCACCCGCCACATAGCGCGACCCGAGAACCAGATCGGCGCCCGCGACGGCGCGTTCGAGCATCACCGGCAGATAGCGTGGATCGTGCGAGAAATCTGCGTCCATCTCGAAAAGATAGGCGTAGTCCCGGGCCAGACCGTATCGAAAGCCCTCGACATACGCCGTTCCCAGACCCAGCTTCTCCGGGCGATGGATCACATGGACGCGGTCATCCTGCTCGCTCATCGAATCCACCAGCTCCCCGGTCCCGTCCGGGGAGCCGTCGTCCACCACCAGCACATGCGCGGGGGCGAGGTGGTCGAAGATCGCACCGATGAGGGCGCTGATGTTCTCGCGTTCGTTGTAGGTTGGAACAACGATGAGAACCCGGTCTTCCATGCGGCGTGATAATGGTACGTTGCACGTGATATGTCCACCCCGCAGGATCGCACCCTCGGTACGTCGAATCTGCCGCGGAGCCGCGGAGCCGAACAGTTGCGTTTTACACCCATTCTGTTATCGTTGCGTGGAATACACCTTTTATCCGCCATGCTCATCCTCAAAACGCGTTTTCGAAACAAGTCCGAATTCTTGGATGCCTACAATGAGGATCTGCCGTGTGGCGGGCTGTTCTGCCCCACCACCCGGGCGCTGGACGAAAACGACGAGGTCGTCGTGGAGGTGCACTTCCCCGGCCTGCCGAACAAGATGATGCTTCGAGGACACGTGGTCTGGTGGCGGTCGGCCCTGCCTCGACTGAGGGTTCGCGCTGGCGCCATGGTCTCCTTCCTCGAGGAGGAGGGCGAGAAGCGCGAGTTCATCCTCAAGCTGGCCGCGGGGGAGACCAGCGACGCGGTGAAGCGGCGGCATCCGCGTATCCCGGTGGAGATGGATGTCCGCTGGCGCAATTCGGAGACGCCGACCTTCAGCCTCGCACGTCTGCGAGACATCTCCATCGGCGGTGCGCTGCTCGTCACCGACGAACTGCTCAACGAGGGGGACGATGTGGTGCTGGAGCTCACCACACCGGGGGGCGCGAGCCCGATCCCCATCGCCGGCAAGGTGACCTACAACACCGACGCCGGGGTTGGCATTCGGTTCATGTACCGCGACGGGGGTGGCTCGCAGCGTCTACGCGAAGTGGTCCGACGGCTGCTGACCCACGAGGAGTAGCCGGCGGCGGGCGGTGGTGCGCGGGCGGGTGAACACCGCGCGGAGCTCCAAAAAATCCGGGAGCACTTGACGCCGGGGCGGCATGCCGCGCGGCCCGAAACGCTCCGGGCACAGCATACTTGGGAAGGCCGCTTGGCTGCTCCGCGCGGTGTTCACCCGCGGCTGCATTCGGCGATGGGTGCGGCGGTGCATCGCACGGAGCCGCCAAGCCGGCTTCCGATGCCCATCACGCCCCTGACGTTTCTACCGGCGCGGCATGCTGCCCCGGAGCCGAGTGCCCCCGGCCTTCTTTTGGAGCTCCGTGCGATGCACCGCCGCACACCCGGCTCCGTGCGGTGTTCACCTGCCCCCGATCATTTTGCCCCCTCGCCCCAGCAGCGAGGCGACGAGATCCGCCACGCGCCCGGCGACTCCCGGCGCGCCGAGCCGCTGCCTCACCTGACGCAGTCCCTCCCGCACACGGTCCCCGTTGGAACGCTCCAGCAGCCGGCGCGCCTCGGTCGCCAGCCGCTCACCGCACACGTCGCGCTGCAGCAGCTCCGGCAGCAGCGGTCGCTGCAGCACGAGGTTGGGCAGGGCGATCCACGGGACCTGCACCATGCGCCTGGCGACGGCGTAGGTCACGGGCGAGACGCGATAGAACACCACCGCCGGCACGCCAGCACACGCCACCTCCAGCGTGGCGCTCCCCGAGGCGCACAGCGCGACCGTCGCCGCCCCCAGCACGGAGTGCATCGCGGCCTGGCGCAGGTTGGGCGCCAGCCGCTGGCAGAGTCGCTCACACCCCGGCGCCGCCGCGACCACCGCGGGGAGACCCAGCCTTCGCGCGGCGTCCGTCAGCGGCGGCATGTGGCGCTGGATTTCGTTGTGTCGCGACCCTGGCAGCAGCGCCACCATGGCTGCGTCCGCCCGCAGGCCCAGCGCCTCGCGGGCGATGTCCGGCGGACTGGGCCGAAACAGATCCACCACGGGATGACCGACAAAGGTGGCGTTCACGCCGCGGCTTCTGAACCACTGCTCCTCGAACGGGAGGGTGACGGCCAGCCGATCCAGCCGTCGCAGCGGCGACATGTGCGACTCGAGCCACGCCCAGCGTTGTGGCGCCCCCAGGTAGAGCACCGGAATTCCCATACGACGCAGCAGCCAGGCCAGCCGCAGGTTGATCCCCGGGTAGTCCACCAGCAGACCCAGGGCTGGACGACGACGTTCGATCTGCCGCGCCAGATCCGCCAGCATCCGCAGTGCCGCGGGAATGTGGGACACCACCTCGGTCAGACCGGTGACGGCCAGCGAGTCCACCGTGTGCCGGACTTCCACCCCAGCCCGGACCAGATGCCCGCCTCCAGCGCCGAAGAACTGCAGATCCGGCCAGCGGCGGGTGAGCTCCTGCACCACCAGCGCCGCCATCCTGTCCCCGGATACCTCGCCGGCCGAGACCAGGACTGCGTCACTCATCGCCAGAAGTAGCCGACCATCTTGTACGCCAGCAGCGCCGCGGTAAAGTCCGAGGCCGGCTGTCCGGCGATGGGCGCCAGCTCACACAGATCGCAGCCCACCACCTCGCACTGCTGGCCCACACGACGCAGCAGGGTCAGCAGTTGGTACCAGCCCAGACCACCCGGCACCGGCGTCCCGGTCCCCGGCACCACCGACGGATCCAGGCCATCCACGTCGACCGAGACGTACACCTCCCGGTCCAACTGGCTCAGCACGCGATCGATCCAGCCATCGGGCTCGTCCCACACCTTGTGAGCCCACACCGGCGCCAGATCATACTTGCGTACGGCCTCCAGCTCCTCCGGGCAGGCGGTCCGGACCCCGACGTGCACGACCTTCGCGCCGAGATCGAGCAGCCGTCGAGCGACGCAGGCGTGGCTGTGGGGGGACCCCTCATAGGTCTCCCGCAGATCCAGATGTGCATCCACCTGCAGCACGATGGGTGGACGGAGCCCGCGCTGCACCAGCGCTCCCACCGCTCCGGCGGTCACCGAGTGCTCACCCCCGAGGAGAAACACCCGCTTGCCAGCCTCCAGGTGGGCCTCACACGCCTGCCGCACCTGGTCCACGACCTGCGCGGGACCCACGACGCTGGGCGAAAGCGGCGGGGCGAGAAACAGCCCGATGCGCCAGGGCTCGCGCTGAAGCTCGACGTCCCACAGCTCCACCTGGGTCGACGCCTCGATGATGGCGTCCGGACCAAATCGCGCACCCGGCCGGTAGGAGGTGGTCGCGTCGTAAGGCACCGGCAGCAGAACCACGCGGCTCGGATCATAGGTACAATCCCCGGGGTCCAGCCCGAGGAAGGTCCGGGTGGGATGGTCCATCAGGAGCCGCTACTCCGGCTTGTCATCCGCCTCGGCACACTCCTCACTCGTGGCGGCTTGCTTTCCGCCGTGGAGCTGCGACTCGATGCGACGACTCAGCTGCTCCGCCTTGATCTTGAGCCGAGTGACCTCGTCGAAGAGCGGCGTTCGAAGCTTGCCATACGCAGACTCGAGCTTCTGCTCCACGGCCTCGCCGCTCTCCTGCAGTCGACGACGCAGATCGGCAAGGACACGCTGAACCTCCTCGCTGCCCTGATGCAGATCGGGAGTCCGTTCCTTCAGCTGCCGCAAGCGACGTGTGACCTCCTCCTCGACGCCGTGCAGCGAGGATGCGGTCTCGGACCATGCTTTTTGCAGCGATTCCTGGATGTCCTGCAGCGGATTCTTCATCGGATACCAACGTGGTCTACAGTTACGGTCCTGCTAACACGTCGCGTCAGACCCTGTCAAGCACGTTCCAGCCCCCGGCAGCCCCCGGGTCACTTCGTCGGGTTACTCCGTCTCGAGTCCCTTCGTCTCGGGTCCCTTCTTCTCCGATGGCTGCAACTCGATGCGGGCCGGAATCGTGGACCCAGAGGTCGACTCGGGGGGATCCATCTCCCCCATCACGTTGGAGACGGCCGAACCACACCGATCCTTGTACATCAGGATCAGAACGAGGGTGATGAGCATCACCACCGCCGCCGCCAGGTGCGGCAGTCCTGCCCGGGGAGGTGGACGCCGCTGGCTCAGGTATCGGTCCAGCGTGATCTTGGGCGGAGACTCCTCGTCCTCCTCGCCCTGGTCGTCATCCCGCTCCTCCGCCTCGGCCCGATCGTCCCCCAGCTCCTCATCGCGATCGCTCACTGGTGTACCTCCTTCTTGTATCCGAAGTCCCCTGCCGGTCTGACATCTACCAGCCGCAGCTGCAACCGGGGTCCCTGGTAGTCGTCCACCTCGGGGCAAAAGGCGATGTCCAGGCGTTGCTCCGGTCTCGGCAGCAGATGCCCCATGTGGAACCCGATCCCCGCCAGGGTCGTGTCCCCCTGGCGCAGTCGGAGGCGCAGGTGCTGCTGCCCCACGATGCGGGCATCCTCGGGGGCCACATCCACGGCGGCGAACACCGGTTCCCTGTTGCCGGATCCATGGGGTCCAAGACGCGCCAGTTCCTGGCACAGGGCACTGTCGATCCGCGACAGCTCCAGCACGCCGTCCAGCGCCAGCGGCTCCGGCGACAGCGAGCCGAGCAGTGGCAGCGTGTGTTCGTGAAGCCGCTGATGGAGGGCCTCGATTCGGTCGACCTTCACACTGAATCCCGCGGCCGCGGCGTGTCCCCCGAAGCGCACCATCAGATCGGCGGACGGTGTGAACAGCTGGACCAGGTCCAGGTCGGGCACGCTTCGAGCGCTTCCCCGCGCCTCTTCGGCGTCGGTCAGCGCCACGGCAGCAGCGGGCCGATGGAAGCAGGAAACCAGACGGGAGGCGACGATGCCCACCACGCCGGGGTGCCATCCCCGGCTGGCCACGAGGATGAACGCCCGCCCCTGCTGCACCTGGTCCTGCGCCATCTGCAGCGCCTCGGTTTCCACCTTGGTCTGGATCGCCTTGCGCTGCTCGTTCAACACGTCGCAACGGCGGGCGCTGAGCACTCCCTTGCCCGGATCGCGCTCCCACAGACAATCCATCGACACCGAGGCGTCCCCCAGCCGTCCCGGTGCGTTGAGCCGCGGACCGAGCCGCCATCCGATCTCGTCGCTGGTGGGGCTACGGTGGAGCGCGATGTTGGCCAGCCGCATCAGCTCCCGCAGGCCGGGCCGTCGGGTCTGGCCCAGCTGCACCAGACCCCGCGCGACGAGAATGCGGTTCTCGCCCTGCAGCGGCGCGACGTCGGCCACCGTGCCCAGCGCCACCAGATCGAGAGACTCTCGCGGATCGGGGGCCTGGTGCTGGTGACGCTCCAGAAAGCGGCGCAGGCTCGCCACGAGGTAGAACGCCAGTCCCACCGAGGTCAGCCCCTTGAACGGAAAGCCACAGTCCGGACGTTGGGGGTTGAGCAGCGCCAGTCCAGGCCACCGACGCTCCGCCGTCACCTGGTGGTGGTCCACCGCCACCACGTCCACCCCCTCCCGGGTCGCGGCGCTCACCGCATCGTGGTCGCTCGTGCCGCAGTCCGTGATCACCAGCAGACCGCAGCCTCGCTGGACCATCTCCAGCGCCTGCGGTACGCCGAACCCATAGCCCTCGTCGCGGCGTGCGACGCGCATCGTGACCTGCCCACCCGCCCGACGCAAATAGTCCCCCACCAGCACCGCCGACGAGATCCCATCCACGTCGTAGTCGCCAAACACCCCCACCAGCTCCCCGCGCAGCACGGCTTGCCCCAGCCGCTCGGTCGCCTGTTCCATGGCAGCCATGGTGCTGGGCGGTGCCAGGTTGGCCAGCCTCGGGGTGAGATAGTCTCTCGCCGCGGCCTCGTCGTCGATTCCGCGGCCGACCAACACCCTCGCCACCAGCGGATGAATGCTGAGCGTCCGATGCAGACGGAGCACGGTGGTGGGATCCGCGGGCCGGAGGCTCCAGGGGGGCTGTTCTGGCTGGGGTTTGTGGCAGGGAATCACAGCCGCTGGTTGTACCACTGGCCGGATACCGAAGGAAACCGGCAAGGCAACTATCTGGAACTAATGGGGTGCATCCGGGGTCGCCGCTCACTCCGCCTGATCGGTGCGACCCGGCAGCAGCAGCGGCATGACCTTCATCGGCCGATCCGGATCCTCGCTGATCCCGCTCTCGGCCCACCACTTCTGAAAGTTCCACCACTCCTGACACCGACTGCGGATCCGTTCGCGGTCCTTCTTGGGCAGATGTGCCTCGTAGCTGAAGCAGTGGCCCATCATCTCCTCCAGCTCCATGGCAGAGGAGACCCGGACCTCGGCGCTGCGGTGCACCAGCCCCTCGAACAACAGCTCCGGCCGCTTGCGCCACCGATTCTCGGCCCACCAGGCGGCCCAGCGCTTGGTGTCCAGCCGAAAGTCCTGCTTGGTCAGGCGAACCAGCGCCCCGCGGGCTGCCGCGGTCACCTGCGGCTGCGGGCTTCCCAGGGCCTCGATCAGGTGTGGCACCACCAGCAGATCACCCGTCCCCCCCAGCGTACGGCACACGTCCACCCGCTTGCGGACGTCGGACCGCTTCAGCTGCTCCAGCAGCTGCTGCCGCGTCTCCTCCATCATGCCGGTCTCGGAGAACTTGCGCAGGATGCGCAGTGCCATCTTGCCCACAAGCGGATCACGGTCGCTCACCTGCCGCGCCAGCAGCACCACGGTGGAAGGCTCTGGCAGCTCCGACAGCAGGTAGGTGGCGAAGAACCTCACGCCGGGATCCTTGCGCTTCAACAGCGGCGGCAGCGACGGCAAGATCGTCGGCCCGATGGAGGCCAGGATCTCCAGCACCGCGCTGCACTCGCGGACGGGCGGTATCGTCTCCAGCGCGGCGTCATGCTCTGCTTGCAGCGTGCCCGGAAACCGCGCCAGCAGCGCCGGCAGGGCCTTGGTGCCCAGCACGCGCAGCGTCTCGTGCGCCCGCTCGCCTGGCTCACCACCGGCCTCCAGCAGATCGATCAAGGTCTTGAGCTCCACCGACTCGCCCTTGTCCGCGGAACCGTGCACCGTCGCCTCCCTGATCCGCGGGGCTTGCCGCCGTCGGTGACGAAGGCCCTTCTGCGTCAGGATCAGGCCGGTCTCGATGGCCAGCCGTGCCATCGGGGCCCGCATCTCGCCCACCGTCGGCCCGCTGCGCGGAACCTCTCCCACCAGCAGGCAGAACGGCCGTCGGCTCACGATCACCGGGACCATCACCAGCCGTCGCCCCTCGACCCCCGCGTCGCCGCGCAGAAAGCGAATACTCAGGTCACCGGCGGGGGGCGTGCCGATGAAGATGATCCCGCTCTTGATCACCTGCGACACCCCGGAGAGCTCGGAGAGTACCAGTCGTCGTCGTTGAACGTGCGCCTGATCCAGGTGTCCTTCGGTCAGGTCCAGGTAGCCCACCAGCGTGTCCCGCTTCAGCAGGTAGACCTGGACGTGCGGCAGATAGTAGTGCGCCCCCAGCGCCACCAGCGTCAGGACCTCCTCCCAGTCCTGTGCCGCCTGGAGCGCCTGAACCACATCCGCCGGCGCCAGCGGCTCCATCAACACCGAGCCGTTGGCGGTACGAACGGGCGGCCGAGTGGGAGGGAACTCGGCTGTGATGTGATCGTCTTTTCGGGTCATATCAGGACCACGTCACCGACACGGTCTGCGCATACCACTCCGCTCTCCAGGCCGATCCACGCATGCCTGTTTCATCCTGCAGGGAGGTTTATGGCCCGGCAAGGGATTAATTGCAACGGCTCCACGCCGGCAACGGTGGTATCGTTGCCTGATGGTGGAGCCAGGTCCGCACCTCATCTACTTGCACGGATTTGCCTCGAGTCCCGGGTCGAACAAGGCTCAGAAATTTGCAGGGGCCCTCGCGGCACGCGGCCTCACGGCGCTCATCCCGGACCTCAACGAAGGCGACTTCACCGGCCTTACCGTCACCCGGCAGATCACTCTCCTGCGACGACTCGTCGCCGGCCACCCCTCCGTGATCCTCGTTGGCTCCAGCATGGGTGCCTACGTCAGCGCCCTGTTCGCGGCGTCCGACCCGCGAGTCGAAGCCCTGGTGTTGATGGCCCCCGCATTCGGCTTCATCCAGCGCTGGACCGGGCGCATGAGCCCCCAGGCGCTGATCGAGTGGGAACACCGGGGCAGCATGTCGGTGTTCCACCACGCGACCCAGACCTGGCAGCCCATCGGCTGGGGCCTGGTGCAGGACGCCCGTGCCTACCCGGCCTACCCCGAGGTCACAGTCCCGACGCTGGTGGTTCACGGTCGGCAGGACGAGTCGGTGCCAGTGAGCTGCTCGCAGGAGTTCGCCTCGGGGCGCCCCACCGTGGTGCTGGAGCTGCTTGACTCCGACCACAGCCTGGCGGACAGCACCGACTGGATCATCCGCCGTTCGTTCCGGTTTCTCGCCCCCTGGCTCACGGCCTAGCGCGGCTTCTTCTTCGCGAACTTCTCGCTGAGCAGGATCGTGATCGGGCTGGCGACGAAGATCGAGGAGTAGGTCCCGATGAGGACGCCCGCCGTGAGCGCGAAGGCAAAGGTCTTGAGCACGCCGGTGCCGATGACCCAGATCGAGACGCATGTGAACAGCGTGGTGAGCGAGGTCAACAGCGTGCGGCTCAGCGTCTCGTTGATCGATGCGTTGACCACCAGCGGGAACTTGCGGTCCCGCATCTTGGCCACATTCTCGCGGATGCGATCGTAAACCACGATGGTGTCGTTGATCGAATAGCCGGCGATGGTGAGCAGCGCCGCCACCACGCTGAGCGAGAACTCCTGCCAGGTGAGGGCGAACAGCCCGGTGGTGATGATCACGTCGTGCATCAGGGCGATCACCGCCCCCGGCGCGTACTGGAAGTCGAAGCGGAACGCGATGTAGACCAGCATCAGCAGCATGGCGTACATCACGCTCTTGATCCCGTCGTCCCGCAGCTGGCGGCCCATCTTGGCGCCCACGCTCTCCACCTGGGGCACATCCTTGACCACATCCTTGCCCAGCGCCATGCTGAACACCTTGCGGATGTCGCGATCCAGCCCCACCAGCACCACCTCGAACACGTTGTCCTCGGCGCGTCCGAACTGCTGCAGCTGCTGCACCTCGAGGTCGCTGGTCTTGAACACGGTCTCCACCTGTTTCACCGAGACCTTGAACCCGCGCTTGAAGTAGATGTAGACCTTGTCGCTGCCCGACTTGTAGTCGAAGCGGGCGATGTTGGCCTTGCCAAACACGCCCTCCAGCTTCTGCTTGACCCGGGCCTGGTCGGACTCGGAGAAGGCCGAGACCTCGGTCAGCCGCAGCATGTAGAAGTGAGGCCGCTTGCTGTCGGTGACCCGCACCACCTCGGCACCCTTGAACCCGGACTTCTCCAGCGCCGAGCGCACCTGACCCGAGCTGACCTCGCGGGAGAACTCCACCTGGATCTCCGAGCCGCCCTTGAAGTCCGTGCCGTAGTTCAGCGCGTCCCCGCGGGTGAGGCCGTTGAACGTCAGGACACCGATGCTGGCGGCGACCATCAACCCGGAGAGGGTGTAGAACGTCTTGCGGTTGCCGATGAAGTCGATGTTGATGTTTGGTTTGATCCAGCGTGCCATGGCCCTCTCCTAGATGCTCAGCGTCTTGGGCTGGAACTTGGCCACGACGAAGTCCATCAGCAGCCGTGTGACCACGACGCCGGTGAAGATCGAACAGATGATCCCCACCAGCAGGGTCACCGCGAAGCCGCGGATGGGACCCGATCCATACTGCATCAAGACGAAGGCCGCGATGGCGGTGGTGAGCTGGGCATCGAAGATGGTCCAGAACGCCCGGGAGTAGCCGGCGTCCACCGAGGCGCGCGCGGACTTGCCCAGCGCCAGCTCCTCGCGAATGCGCTCGTAGATGATCACGTTGGCGTCCACCGCCATGCCGATGGTCAAGACCAGCCCCGCGATACCGGGCAGGGTGAGCGTGGCCTCGAACCCGCACAGGATGGCGGCGATGAACAGGAAGTTTAGCGTCAGCCCGATGTCGGCGATGAAGCCGCCGCCCTTGTAGTAGTAGAACATGAACAGCAGCACCAGGCCGCCGCCGACGGCGAAGGCCATCACGCCCTTCTTCACCGCATCGCGCCCCAGGGTCGGCCCGACCTGGGTCTCGAACACCTTGCGCAGCGGGGCCGGCAGTGCGCCGGTGCGGAGCACCGCCACCAGATCCTTGGCCTCCTGCTGCAGCGCGAACGGATCCTTGAACCCGCCCAGCGTGATGCGGGCGCGACCACCGCCGATGCGTCCCTGGAACACGGGGGCAGAGTTGACCTTCTCGTCGAGGATGATCGCCAGTCGCTCGCCCGTGTGGTCACCCGACACGCGCTCGAAGATCGACGCGCCGTTGCGGTCGAAGGTCAGCCCGACCTCCGGCCGTCCGGTCCGCTCGTCCCACTGGACCTCCGCGTCGGTGATGTACTCGCCGGTCAGCTCCGAGCGGCGGTGCAGGTAGTAGGTGCGCCAGATCTTCTCCGGCAGATCGTTGCCCTTGGCGTCCTTCGCCTGCTCCACGCCCAGCTGGATCTCATGGGTCTTGGGCAGATTCAGGCCCTTGATGAACTTCACCAGCGCCTTGTTGTCCTTGGACTGCAGGTAGGTGTCCACCACCGTCCCACGCTGCTTGCCGTCGTAGGTGTCGGTTTGAACCTCGATCGGGCCGCCCTTGGGCACCCGGGCCGCGAGCTTGGTCATGAACTCGTTCCCATCGTCGCAGATCTTGAACTCCAGCTGCGCCGTGCGCCCGATGATCTTCTTGACCCGCTCGAAGTCGTTCTTCCCCAGACCGGGGAGCTCCACCACGATGTCTCGGCCCTTGGCCCGGATCGAGGGCTCGGACACGCCGAACTTGTCCACGCGGTTCCGGAGCGTCTCGATCCCCTGGCGCAGGGCGTAGTCCTGGACCTCCCGCACGTAGTTCTCGTCCATTCGCAGCCGCATCGTCCCCGCCGCGTCGTCCCGGGCTGCCTCGTCCAGGTTGGCGCGATAGTCGGCCATGAACTTCTTGTCCATGACCTTGATATCGGACTTCTTGGGGAAGGCAACGACGATGTCGTCACGCCCCTCGTGGGTGATCCGGACCTTGACCTTCTTGTCCTTGATCAACCGCTCCTCGATGTCGGCTGCCAGGCGATCCGCCTTGTCCGAGACCGCCTTGTCCACCTCCACCTCGTACACCAGGTGGATGCCACCTTGAAGGTCGAGCCCCAGCTGGATCTTCTTGTTGACGTACTTCGTGTACCAGGCGGGCAGTCGACCCTTGCTGACGACAGTGGGCAGCAGGTAGGCCACCGAGACCACTGCCAGCAGCAAGATCCCGAACGCTTTCCACCACCAGCTTCGTTCCATCGCGAATATCCGCTTTCAGTTGGAGGGAGTCGACTCGAACTCGGACTGTTTGCCCGCGATGTGACTGCGAAGCACTCTCAGTCGAATCTTTTCTGCCACCTCGATTGTCACCGTCTTGTCCGCGATGCCGGTGATCTTGCCCAGCACACCACCGTTGGTGATGACGAGGTCACCCCGTTTCAGGTTGCCCAGCATGTTCTGGTGTTCCTTGGCCCGCTTCTGCTGCGGGCGGATCAACAGGAAGTAGAACACCACGAACATCAGCAGCAGGGGAATGAGCTGTGTGAGGCCTCCTCCCCCGCAGCCCGGAACGGGGCCACCGCCGCCCTTACCCTGGGCCTGTGCAAGCATGGTCGTCCAAAGAATCATCGAATGGGTCACGTCGACCTCCAAACAGTCTCCTTGTGGGGACATCCCCCATTCCCGGTTGGGAGTGGGAGGTGGTGAAGCCCACACGTTTCAGATCCCGAATCGGGGCTCGAGGCCCGGGTTCATCTAGCAAAAATGCCAATGCCGGTCAACAGATGTGTTTTCAGCCTGTCTCGTTGCGCCGTACCAGGAACGCGCGGCAGAATTCGTCATAGTTTCCGTGGATGATGGCCTCCCGTGCGCGCCGGACCAGCTGGATCGTGAAGTGCAGATTGTGCAGCGTGGCCAGTCGGCTGTACAGGATCTCGCGCGACCGATACAGGTGGCTGAGGTAGGCCCGGCTGTAGGTCTGGCACGTGGCGCACTCACAGTCCGGGTCTGGCGGCCTGCAATCTTCGCGCATGCTGGCGTTGGAGATCACGATCCGCCCGGTCTCGGTGAACAGCTGCCCATTGCGTGCGTTGCGCGTGGGCATCACGCAGTCGAACATGTCGATGCCCGCGCCGATGGCCTGCAGCAGGTCCTCGGCCCGACCCACGCCCATCAGGTAGCGCGGGCGGTCGGCCGGCATGTGGCGCGCCACCTGCTCCAGCACCTGGTGCATCTGCTGCGGCGTCTCCCCCACGCTCAGTCCCCCCAGCGCGAAGCCCTCGAACGGCAGCCGCGTCAGGGTCTCCAGGTGCTGCATGCGCAGCTCGACGTCCAGCCCGCCCTGGATGATCCCGAACCGGACCTGGTGCGGCGGCCGGGGCTGCTCCACGCACCGCTGGGCCCACCGCGTGGTGCGGTCCATGGCGTCGCGCACCTGCCGCGGATCGGCCCGGGACGGCGGGCAGTGGTCGAAGGCCATGGCGATGTCCGAGCCCAGCGCCGCCTGCACCGCCATCACCCGCTCCGGTGACAGCGTGTGCAGCGACCCGTCCAGGTGCGAGCGGAACTCCACCCCGTCGTCGTCGATCCGCATCAGCGACCGCAGGCTGAACACCTGGTACCCACCGGAGTCGGTGAGGATCAGGTTGGGCCACCCCATGAACCGGTGCAGCCCGCCGCATCGCTGAACCACGTCCTGCCCCGGTCGAAGAAAGAGGTGGTATGCGTTGGACAGCACGATGCGCGCGCCGAGTTGATCCAGCTCGGCGGGGGTCATGGCCTTCACCGTGGCCAGCGTGCCCACGGGCATGAAGATCGGCGTCTCGAACGAGCCCCGGGGCAGCTCCACCTGCCCCGCCCGGGCCTGGCGATCCTGGTGCTGCACCGTGAACTGCAGTCGCGTCGGGTTCATGGCTGTTCCGCGGAGGTGATGAGCATCGCGTCGCCGTAGGAGTAGAATCGATATCGCTCCCGCACCGCCTCGGCATAGGCCGCCATCATCGGTACCCGCCCGGTGAAGGCGGCCACCAGCATCAGCAGCGTGGAACGCGGCAGGTGGAAGTTGGTCAACAGCTGGTCCACCACCTGGAAGCGGTAGCCGGGTGCGATAAACAGCTCGGTGCGTCCCTCCCCCGCCGCGCCGCCCGAGGCCTCCAGCGTCCGCACCACCGTGGTGCCCACGGCCAGCACCGGCCGCCCCTCGGACTTCGCGCGACGGATGGCGCTCGCGGTCCGTGGCGGGACCACGTACCGCTCCTGTTCCATCCGGTGCTGCTCGACGATCTCGGCCCGCACCGGCTGGAACGTCCCGGGGCCCACGTGCAGCGTGACTCGCGCCAGCTCCACGCCCACGGCCTCCAGCCGCGAGAGCAGCGCGCCGGTGAAGTGCAGCCCGGCGGTGGGCGCGGCCACCGATCCCTCCGCCTCGGCGTACACCGTCTGGTACCGCTCGCGATCCGTCGTGTCGTCCGGCCGTCGGATGTAGGGCGGCAGCGGGATCGACCCGAACCGTCCCGGCACGTCGGCATCGAGCAGCAGCTCACAGCGCCCCTGCACCGGTCGCTCCACCAGGGTGACCGCGGCCTCGGCCCGCTCCAGGCGCAGCCGCTCCCCCGCCCCGGGCGTCTTGGAGCTGCGGATCATGCAGCTCCAGCGCTCCTGGTCGCCCTGCGGGCCCAGGCGCTCCAGGAGCAACAGCTCCACCCGGCCGCCGCTCTCCCGCCGGGCCCACAGCCGGGCCGGAATCACCCGCGAGTCGTTGACCACCATCAACGTTCCGGGCGCCAGCAGCCGGGGCAGGTCGACGATCCGACCGTGGACCGGCGCCGAGCTCGCTCCCCGGCTCAACTGCATCAGGCGCCCCCCGTCCCGCTCCCGCGGCGGGTGCTGCGCGATGAGCTCGGGGGGCAGGTCGTAGGCGAACTCCTGTACCTTCATCGATAGGCCTATACCACCTGCGCCCGGCGCCGAACAGACTTCGGCTCATGTCGCGTAAATCGGTGGCGTGACCGCCGTCTCGATACAGACTAAGAACCCAGCTCAGGAGGCGCTCATGCAGGACATACTGAAGGAGCTCGGAATCAAGGACGTCAACTCCGGTGCCTGCCACGGCAAGTGGATCGACAAGCCGTCGGGGCCGGAGCTCGTCTCCCGCTCACCCATCGACGGCAAGCCCATCGCCACCGTGATCCAGGCCTCGGAGAAGGACTACGAGGTGGTGATGGACCAGGCGGACAAGGCGTTCCGCACCTGGCGCATGCTCCCGGCCCCCCGCCGCGGCGAGATCGTGCGCCAGCTGGGGGAGGAACTGCGCAAGCACCGCGACGCGCTGGGCAAGCTGGTCACGCTGGAGATGGGCAAGATCCTGTCCGAGGGGATGGGCGAGGTGCAGGAGATGATCGACATCTGCGACTTCGCCGTGGGCCTGTCGCGCCAGCTCTACGGGCTGAGCATGCACAGCGAGCGCCCACACCATCGGATGTACGAGCAGTGGCATCCCCTGGGCGTGGTGGGGATCATCAGCGCGTTCAACTTCCCAGTGGCGGTCTGGTCGTGGAACGCCGCCATCGCCGCCGTCTGTGGCGACACCATGGTGTGGAAGCCCTCGAGCCAGACCCCGCTCACCGCGGTGGCGGTGCAGAACATCTGCAACCGGGTGATGGAGCGCAACGACCTGCAGGGGCTGTTCTGTCTCACCATCGGCCGCGGCCGGGAGGTGGGCGAGAAGCTGGTGGCCGACCGGCGCGTGCCGCTGATCAGCGCCACCGGCAGCACGGCGATGGGGATCCGCCTGGCGCAGGTGGTGGCGGGTCGTCTCGGGCGGACGATCCTCGAGCTGGGCGGCAACAACGCGATCATCGTCACCGAGGGAGCGAACCTCGACCTGGTGGTGCGCGCCGTGCTGTTCGGCGCCGTGGGCACCACCGGCCAGCGCTGCACCACCACGCGACGCCTGCTGCTCCACCGTCCCATCGCCGAGGAGGTCACCCGGCGCCTGGTGCAGGCCTACGAGCAGATCACCATCGGCAATCCGCTGGAGCCAGGGATCCTCATGGGCCCGATGGTCAACCGCGCCGGGGTGGAGGACATGATGGCGGCGATGAAGGCCATCCGCGAGCAGGGCGGAGAGGTGCTGTACGGCGGTGAGGAGCTGAAGCAGCTCCCCGGTGACTGCTACGTTCAGCCCACCATCGTCAGGGCCCGGCCCGAGATGCAGATCGTGAAGAACGAGACCTTCGCGCCGATCCTCTACGTGATCGAGGCCGACACCGTGGACCAGCTGGTGCAGATCCAGAACGACGTGCCCCAGGGGCTGTCCTCCGCGATGTTCACCAACGACCTGCTCCACTGTGAGCGCTTCCTGTCCCACGAGGGCAGCGACTGCGGCATCGCCAACATCAACATCGGCACCAGCGGGGCCGAGATCGGCGGCGCGTTCGGCGGGGAGAAGGAGACCGGCGGCGGTCGCGAGGCGGGATCGGACTCGTGGAAGGCCTACATGCGGCGCCAGACCGTGACCATGAACTGGAGCTCGGAGCTGCCGCTGGCCCAGGGGTTGAAGTTCGGCGACTGACCCTCCCTCCCACCGGACAATCGGTTACAATCGCACGATGCTCCGATTCGCAGCGTTGATCCTCGTCGGCCCCCTGTTGCTCGAGGCCCATGCCGCGCCCGGGCCAGCCATCGTGCGTGGACCGGTTCGTGTGGAACCGGGGGGCCAGGTGTCGGTGGGGGGAAAGCGCGTGGGGGCGTTCGATCTCCCACGCCCACCGCGGCAGCTGACCCAGCGGCGCACCACCGTGGCCGGTCACGCGCTGCTCCAGATCGGCGTCGTGGATCTATCGGGGCAACGGGCCGAGATGCTGCTCACCGCCCCGCCCGAGCTGCGCCTGATCTTCTCCGGCCGCACCGGGCCCGGCGGCGTGGACGGCGAGTGGAGCCGCGTGCTGCGCGTCACCGCCGAGGGGGTGCTGCTGTACCAGAGACGCGACGGCGTCACGCGCTGCGACGGCGAGCCGGTGTATCTGTTTCCACGGATGTATGACTTCGCCAGCTCTCGCTTCCGTCCCGTGTCGGCGGTGCCGCGCGTGGCACAGGTCGAGTCCCTGGTGGCCAGCCGCACGATCCGCGATCGGCCCACCGGGACACCGCTCAACACGTTTCGCCTGGTGGCGGCCTCGACGCACCAGGGCGACGAGGGACAGGCCGCGAACCTCGCTCCTCCGGTGGAGGCGGAGGACGGCAAGCTCGACACGGCGTGGTTCGAGAGCCTGGGCGGCGCGGGGCTGGGGGAGCTGCTCACGGCCCGGGCGCAACCCTCCCCCTACCGGCTGAAGGCGCTGTCGATCATCCCCGGCGACGCGGCCAGCCCCGCGGCCTTCGCCCGGGCCAACCGGCTCAAGAGCGTGCTCCTGCTCCTCTCCCCCACCCAGCGCTATCGCCTGACCTTCCCCCAGGACCCGCTGCGCACGGCGGGCAAGCCATCCGACCCGTTCTGGGTCATCCTGCCCCGACCCGTGGCCACCACCTGCGCCAGCATCGTGATCGAGGCGGTCTACCCCGGGACCGCTCCCAACGGCGGCCGCACGGCGGTGAGCGAGCTCCACTTCTTCACCGAGCTCGAGTTCGGCGACGGCCTGGCGCAGCTGGGACGGGACCTCGAATCGGACGATGACCAGCGCGGTGAGGCGGCGGTGCAGGTGCTGGCCCGCCTCGGTCCACGGGCGTTGCCGCTGGTGGAGCAGGCCATCGCGCGCGGAGCGGGAGAGCCTCGCTCGAGAGTGGAGCGGAGCGCGCAACACGAGACCGACGTGCTGACCCGCGCGATGCACGTGCTGGTGAAGCTGCAGCTGCCGGCCACCGCGGCCCCGCTGGCCCGTCTGCTGCCTCGGCTCACGCCGCCCGCTGCCGCCGAGGCGCTGGATGCGCTGGTCGCGCTGGGCTCCGACTCCGTCGGGGAGCTGGTCCAGCAGCTGCTCGTCCCCGGGGTGCCGTCGGCCCTGGGACGCATCGGCGGAGACGCCGCGCGGGAGGCGCTGTTGCAGCGCGCCGGATCGGGGAGCAAAGCGGTGCGCAAGGCGGTGGCGGACGCGCTCTCCCTGCTGCGACGCCCGGCGGACCTCGAGGCGATCCTCGACGCGGCGCAGGCCGCCACCGACCGACGCCGCCGGGCGGACCTGGTGCTGGTGGCGGGGCGAATCGGGGCCCAGCTGGGACAGCCCGAGGTCACGGCGACGCGCATCGCCGCGATGTGGCCCGCCGAGGATGCCTTCGAGCTGCGCTACCGGATCATTGGCGGCGTGGGGCGGCTCGCCCCCGAGCGCCACCTGCCGCTGCTGCGCCGGGTGCTGCAGGACAAAGATCCGGTGCTGCGCTGGATCGCCGCGGAGCAGGTGCGTCGCGTTCCCAACCAGACGGCCACGCTCCTGCTGCAGCGGCTCGTGGACGACCCCGACCCGAGGGTGCGCGCCGTGGCCGCGCTGGCCCTGGGACACCGCGCGGTCCAGCGCGCCAGCGGAGTGGTCCTGGCCCGCCGGCTGAAGCGCGAGCCGTGGACCATGGTGGCCCGAGTGCTGGCCGAGTCCCTGGGACACCAGTGCCTGGCCGAGGGACTCGCGGTGCTGCGCCAGCGGCTGGTGAGCGGCCCCCGGGGGGTGGACCTGCGGGCGCTGATCAGCATCGCCAGCTGCGCACCGCCGGGCCTGGATCGGGAGCTGCTGGCCCTGGCCGAGTCCCGCACCTGGCGCGTCCCGCTGCGACAGCGCGCACTGGAGCTGCTGACCCCGACGATGATCACGCAGCGGGCCACGGACCTGCTGCGCCTGTACCGGGAGCTCCGTCGACGCGCCCCGCGCAGCGAGGACGAGGAGGCGCTGGCGGTGTCGGCCGGCAACGTGCTGGCGCGCAGCCGGACCGGCGACGCGGCGCTCGCGCTGGCCGACGCCCTGGCGCTGGATCCCCACGAGTCGATCCGCGTGGCCGCCGCGGTGGCGCTGGGCAAAATCTGCCACCGTGACACGCGCCAGACGCTGATGCGGGCGATCAAGGATGCGTCACGGCCGGTGCGGGAAGCGGCGAAGCGGGCGGTGAAGCGGTGTCGGTTCTGACGCGTCAGCGCTGGATGCACAGATCGGCGCCGTCGCAGAAGTCGCCGAACTCGTTCTTCTTGTTCTTCACCATCACCACCGGCACCACGATGGCCACCGTAATCGCGGCCACGGCCGTGGCCCCACCAGCCCACACGTACCACTTCTCGTACCACTTCGCCGGGGGCGGGGGCGGCGGCCGATAGGGTGTCGATCCCACGGGCATCGCCTTCAGCTCGACGTGGACGCGCTGGGCCTTGCCCGCGATGCACTCCACGCTGCCGATGTACTCGTAGTACCCCGCCTTGCGCACCCGCAGGCGGCGCTTGCCGATCAGCACCTCCTTCTCCACCGGGGCGGTGCCGACGAACTCCCCGTCGAAGAAGACCCGCGCGTCCCGCACGTTGACCGTGACCTGCAGCACCCCGGCGTAGGGCAGCAGGTCGACGTCGAGGGAGGTGGTCTTGCCGCGTGTGATGGTGAAGACGTCGAGGTACTCGGTGTACCCCTGGAGCGTCATCTTGAGCGTGTGCTTCCCCACCGGGAGCCGCAGGGTCTTGCCCAGCGGGGTCTTGCCCACCGGCTGCCCGTCGATCAGCACGTCGGCCCCGGAGGTCATGGAGTTGATCTCCAGCGTGCCGAACCCGGACCGGCCCCGGCGTCGGCGGGCCTGTGCATCCGACACGCCCAGCGCCAGCACCAGCAGCATCAGCAGTGGGATCCCTCTGCGCACGCCCACAGGCGTGCTCCACTCCACGCTCCGGACTGGCTCCCCAAGGTTGCGCATGGTCTGTGGATCATACCGTCAGCCGGCCGGGGAATCCACCAGCAACGCTTCCGTGTCCAGCTCTCGTCCTGCTGGCGGCCAGGCCGCTGCTCAGACGTCGGCAGAGCCCGCACCAGCGCCCTGCCACATCTGTACGACCCGGTGACGCACGAGGAGCACAGGACCTCGAGTGTATTCCTTTGACCGTGGGCAAGAGCAGCTCCATCTCGGATCTCACCCTGGACCCTCAGCCGGACGGGCAGTGGCTACCCTGCGTCGACGGGGATCTGAGGCAGTTCTGTCGTCAGGGCGTTATTGTGCGGGCACACCGAAAGCCCACGAGGGGACTGCGGCTGCCAACATCGTAGTCGTCGCGTACGGCTGCGCGGAGGAACTGGGGGAAGCTTCGGGCGAAGCCGCCGCGCACCACGACGGGCCCGCCGCCCCCGCCGGGAGCCGTGCCCCAGGGGTCCACGGCGGCCGCGGGGCCGAGATCCCACTCGAACGCGTCGTGGCAGTACTCCTCGACATTGCCAGCCATGTCGTGCAGGCCCCAGGCGTTCGGCTGCTTGCCGGCCACTGGATGGGGTCCATTGCCCGAGTTCTCCGTGTACCATGCGATGGCATCTGCATTCGGGTCCGCGCCCTTGCAGCTCCCGAGCAGGGGACCATTGTAGAGTGCACTCGTTGATTCAGCGCGATAGGCCCGCTCCCACTCGGCCTCCGTCGGGAGGCGATAGCCCGGGCAGCTGTAAATCATGCCCGCCGCATATCCGGGGGCAGCGGTACAGCGCAGCACGGAGTCGGACGTCTGGCAGCTGTAGCACCGGGGCAAGCCCTTGCTCGTCGACAGGGCGTTGCAGCAGACCTCAGCCTCATAGCTGGTCACGTTCGTGGCAGGGCAGCGGGGGTCGAGACACTGCGGGTCGGGCCAGTTTGGCCGTGGCGCAGGGGCATAGCCCATCACGGCCTCGAACTGCGCCCGGGTGATCTCGGTCTGCCCGATCTCGTACGCCCTCGTGAGCGTCACGGCGTGCTGGGTCTCCTTGTCCCCGAGCGGTTCGCGGCAGGGCTCGTCGACCGGCGACCCCATGACAAACGAGCCCGCCGGGATCACGCACCAGCCACCGGGGCACAACCCGCTCCCCGCCTCCCAAGCGTCCCTTCCTCCCTGGTCGTCGAGCACAGTCTCGCGCGAGTCGCAACCGACAGCCACGACCAGAAATAGAAAGCGACAGAGCCGGCCACCCCGGCCAGGGCGGTGTGACCGGCTGCGCGCTATCCTCTGGCTCTTCATCTCTTCTGATCTTGCATCCCCCCCCCCCCCC
>Ga0210044_10002197_pt1 | contig 29231 bp, 27 predicted proteins | sample CryGey13umfilter_2_FD_183959 | JGI IMG/M metagenome (GOLD analysis project Ga0210044, IMG submission 183959) | Groundwater microbial communities from aquifer in Utah, USA - Crystal Geyser 4/9/14 3 um filter (SPAdes) (version 2) | ecosystem: Environmental > Aquatic > Deep subsurface >... | reverse complement strand
TTATAGAAAATTTCAGACGTTCAGCGGAGAGCTTATTTTAGTTTATGGCGTGAGTTACGGTATTTTTAGGTTTATCGCAGAAATTTACCGTGCACCCGATGCTCAGATAGGATATTTATGTTGCGACGCTGTTACCTTTGGACAGATTTTAAGCCTGAGCATGAGCGTGGTTTGTGTCGCAATATGGATGTATTTTCATCTTAAAAATCACGCTTAAAACAAGAAAAACATCACGGCATGTGGAAATATTTGAGGTGATTTTTACCTCAAATATCCTGCTTCAATAAGACTTTTGACTTCGGCTATGTCTTTGTCCATCCTTCTATCTTCCACAAGAGGTTTTACTTTCTCTCTTATACTATTGAAATAACCAAGAAGTACAGGGGAGACTCTCTCTTTGCCTCGGATGTCAACTGCTTGTGCGAGTCCAAGCATGGCGATGCCGAGCATATCTTGCAAAACTTTATTCATCTTAGAAAAGTCAAGTGCTGCGGTTGTACCCATGCTTACTTTGTCTTGGTTGAGGGATTCTGTCGGGCGTGAGTGTATTGAAGCGGCGGTTGTGTTTTTGATAATGTCGGCACTGAGAGAACTCAGCGTTATTTGCATCGCTTTAAAACCGTGATAATAAGGCTCACGTGAGAGTTTTAAATTTTCTCCTAAACCTCTGTTAAACTTCTCATCCACCAAAAGTGCGAACTCTTTGTCGAGCAAATCTGCAACATTGGCGATGCAAATTTTGAGCGTATCCATGGCATGTGCAATATAGCCTCCGTAAAAATTACCCGAAGTGTAAAGCTTTTTGTTTTTGGCGTCTATTAGCGGGTTGTCATTGACTGAGTTTATCTCTTGTTCTACCCATTGTTTTGAAAGTTCCAAGTTGTCTCTGACCACGCCTAGCACTTGAGGAGTGCAACGAATAGAGTAATTGTCTTGAATATTTAACTCATTATCTGTAAAAAACTTATCATATCTATTGTCTCTGCCATGCGTTAAAGTAGAGCCCTCAAGCTTCTTTCTTAAATTTTTGGCGACGTGAATTTGCCCGCTAAAAGGTTTGGCAGTGTCATGCACAAAGGGGCTCAAAGGTGTCGTATCGTTGAGTAAAACTTCAAATAATCCTGCGACAAAAGACTCCGTAGTGTCGAGCAAACACTCAAAACTTTGGAGGCTCTCTAGGGCAATGGCACTCATAATAGCAGTCCCATTCATGAGTGCCAACGCCTCTTTGGGCTTAAAAACATAGGGCGTAATGCCTAAAGTTTCGTAAACGCTCTGCACCTCTTTTATAGCACCATCATAATAGACCTCTCTCTCACCCGCAATCACCGCAGCTACATAAGAAAGCGGTGTTAAGTCGCCACTTGCACCGACTGAGCCCTGAGAGGGAATAAGAGGAATAATGTTTTTTTCTAAAAGCATCTCTAGTCTTTGAAGTAACTCATAAGAGACACCCGAATGCCCTTTAGATAATGAGATGAGGCGAATCAAAACAGCATATCTTGAGACTTCAAGAGAGAGATTTTTACCGACTCCACACCCATGAAAACGGTAGATATTTTGCTGGAGTTTTTGTGCATCTTCATAACTTACATAATTTTTTCCCGAAGAGCCAAAACCTGTTGTGACACCATATATGGGCTTTCCTTGTCGAATTTGTTCCATTAAAAAATCATGTCCTAGATTAAGCTCTTCTTTAAAAAGAGAAGAACTAGAGAGCTTAATACTCTTGGCCTTGAGAATTTCTTCATACCTTATATAACTACTGTCTACCTTCATCTTAACGTAACCTTTTTTTTATAAATTTCCATATTTTTTTGTTGAGTTGACATTTTTGTTGCATGAAATATAATCCTTACATGATACAATCATTATTATTTAATAAAGGAATGCAAATGGTTTATATTTTGTTAATTTTAGGTGCCTTAAGTATGGCAGTAAGTTCTTTGGTAGGTGTTTTTAGTGAGGCTTGGATTGCATTTATTTTTCTCGGACTTGGACTTGTTTTTATTTTTGCATCGTTTTTTATTTTGAGGGCTTCTTTAAAAGAACTCTTAAACGCTTTTGAAAAAAATGAAGTCTCTTCTTTGCCTCATCTTTTTGAAACACTCAAAAGTCATTTAGGTAAAAAAGATTTAGAAAAGTCATTTTTAAACTTAGAACAATCAATTAAGCAGGCGCTTCATGCAGCACAAAATAATCGTAAATCTTCATCAAGTAACTCTGACCTTGATGCTCTTGTAGATTTGTGTCATCAAAAGCAAGAGAGCATCGAACTCATTACATCGGCTGTGGAAAATTTTCAATCGAGTCATTCATTTTCTCATGATCTTCCTAGAAGTATAGAAGAATCTTTGTCGAGTATTAAAAACAAGATTAGTTCAATGATTGACATCTCTGATATCCAAAATCTTCTTCCTCAATCGGAAAAGCTCAATCAAATAGTATCAAATCTAAGCCAGGTTGTTTCAGAGCAGTCTGTTTCTTTGCAGGAAAGTTCAAGCTCTCTCGTTTTACTTGGAGAATCGGTTGCTTCCATCGCTGATGAGTCGCATCAAATAAGCTCTCAAGCCTTGGAGATTAAGTCTATTATCAGTGTTATTGGCGATATTGCAGACCAGACAAATCTTTTGGCACTCAATGCGGCTATTGAAGCAGCACGTGCCGGAGAGCATGGACGTGGATTTGCTGTTGTAGCAGACGAAGTGCGTAAGCTTGCTGAAAAAACACAAAAAAGTCTCTCAGATATCAGTATGAATGTTCAAACACTTGTGCAATCCATGAATGACATCAATGGAAAAATTCAGCTTCAAAACAGAAGTGTTGAACAAATCACAAGCGCTATGGCTGCCCTAGAAAAAAACACACGTCACTCTGTGAATGTTGCTAGCGATGCGGATACAATAGCTACGCAACTCACGCAAAGCTTTGAAGTTTGGTTTAGTAAAGGTGACAAAGGAAGTGACACTAAAGGCTACAAGCCTCAGCAAGAGACATTTGAAGTTATAAAATTTGACTCATCCGACATAGACAATAAACTCTCTTCCATGTCCACGGACGACCTTGATAAACTCGCCTTTGGTGCGGTTGAGCTAGATAGAAACGGTAGAATATTACGTTATAACTCAGCTGAGGGTGACATCACGGGAAGGAATCCAAAAGATACTATAGGCAAAAGTTTCTTCAAAGACGTTGCACCGTGTACGAATTCTCCAGAGTTTTTTGGAAGATTTGAGGATGGGGTAAAAAAAGGGAATCTCAATACTATGTTTGAGTATACATTCGACTATAAAATGCGTCCTACAAAAGTGAAAATTCAGATGAAAAAAGATCCAGGCAAAGAGAGTTATTGGATATTTGTAAAAAGAATTTAAGTGTCTTTTAGCTTTACAAAAGAAAATGTTGCAGTTATTATTCGCTCTATCATATCGCAACACCTCTCGGAGCAAAACTCTTCATATTTTCCCCTTTGGTTTGAGTATAATCAAAGAGGAGATTTGGACAATATGCCTTTTTGGCTTGATTCCCTTGGTCTTGTTACACTCGCAACGGAGATAGGGACTTTTTTTGGAGTTGAGCACTCTGGACTTGAAGATAATTTTATTAGATACAGAGATTTTCAAAGTTGGAATGATATTGTTTTTGATAGTCTCAAACATTCTGATGCAACAATCACTTTTTTTACCTCAGGCACAACCGGCAAGTCAAAACAAGTAAAACACCCACTAAAAAATATCATCAAAGAAGCTACCTTTTTGAGTACGCTCTTTAGCGGGCAAACGTCTATCGCCTCCTTTGTCAGACCGCACCACATTTATGGCTTCATCTACACTATAGTTTTACCACAAATCTTAGAGGTTCCTGTAATTTACCACGAGCCGCTTCCAAGCCGTGCTTTTTTCAAAACAGCTCCATATTCGCTTCTCGTATCAACGCCCACTCTCTATAGAGAACTTGCACTTTTTGAAGAACAGTTTTCTTTAAACACTATTGCAACAAGTTCAACTGAATCACTTTGCAAAACAACGTACGAGCTACTAAAAAACAAGGGTTTAAAAGAAATATATGAGATTTACGGCTCCTCTGAGAGTTTGGGAGTTGGGTACAGAACATCCCTAGAGGCACCTTTTAAGCTTTTTGATTATCTTCAAAAAGATTTTTTGCTAGATATTCAAGATGGGATGGATTTTAAAGAGGAGAGATTATTTACTATTCAAAACAGAAATGACTCTCTTTTAAAGTATCGTGGATACAAGCTGAATTTAGCAGAATATGAAACTAAGCTTAAATTGCTTGAGGGCATTGATGAAGCCAATGCAAGCGTCTCAAAAGGAAAACTTCTTTGTTTTATTTGCTCAAAAAATAAGCCTGAAGTGCTCAAGCAAATTGCTTTGCACCTCTCACCTACGCCGGATAAAATTATATGGCTTGAAGTTTAAAATACAAACTCTAGCGTAAAAACGCAAGAGGTTTATCGAAGTAGTAGCCTTGGGATGTGTCAACCCCAAGTTCTTTTATCTTCTCACATATCTCTTTACTCTCCACAAATTCACCTACTGTTTGTATATTCATCTCTTTGGCAAATGCGACTATAGAGGAGGTGATAAGTGCAGATCTTTTATCATTTAACACTTCTTTAATAATACTTCCATCAATTTTGATAAAATCTGCTTGAAGTTTCATAAGATATTCAAAATTTGAATAACCGGTACCAAAATCATCTATAGCGATTTTGCACCCTAAAGATTTTACTTTAGTTATGAATTGTTCAACTTTTTGAAAATTTTCTATACTCTCACTTTCAACTATTTCAAAAGTAACTCTATTGGCAATTTTATATTCCTCAAGTGCTTCATAAATATATTCATTTATTCGTTTGTCCAAAATATCATCAATAGTAATGTTTACCGAAAATTCATAACTATTATCTTTAAATGCTTCAAAACTTTTTTTGATAACTATTTTTGTCAATTGCTTATAGAGTTTGGCTTTTTTAGCAATTTCTAAAAAGAAATAAGGAGTGATAACTTGACCCTCTGCATCTATTAGCCTTATCAGCGTTTCATATTTACTTATTGAATAGTCTTTATTGCTGACAATAGGTTGAAAGTACATAACTATTCTATCATTTTTAATTGCCTCTCTGATTTCCTTTATCCATTTTATATTATTTTCATATTCGTTATTCAGTGATAATTTTTCACTATAAACAACAATATTTTTAGCTTCTTTTTTTGCAATTTTTAAGGCCATATTTGCTGTTGAAAGAAGTAAATCATTAGTTTGCAATGAAATTCCGATGGTCACACCTAGCGAAATTTCTTCATCATTAATATGTATCGGTTTAGCATGTATATCACCTGCTAATTTTTGCACATTTGCAATAATTTTTTTTGTATCTATGTTTTCAGACAAGAGAACGAACTCATCTCCGCTGAGTCTAAAGAGTGAATATCCCTCACTGTTAGCAATATATTTTTTTAAAATATTACAAAATTTTATTAAGACTCCATTTCCAAAAGCATTTCCGTACAAGTCATTAATTTGACTAAAATTATCTATATTAATAAGTATACATGAATAATTAGTCTCGCTTTTAAGCATATCAAAAAGTGCATTTCTGTTTTTTGATCCAGTTAGTTGATCTGTATAGAGCATTTTAGTTAACTCATCTTTTTGCTTCATTAATTTAGATATATCGCTTCTGATAGCGATGAATTCAACAATTTCTTCATCTTTATTTAAAATAGGAGATATTGTGGTGTCGATCCAGTAGCTAGAACCATCTTTCCTTCTATTTTGTATTCTGCCATGCCATGTTTGTTTTGATAATATTTTTGCCCATAATTGTTTAAATATTGATGGAATGCTATCGGGATGTCTGATGATATTATGTGTTTTACCTAAAACTTCCTGTTCTGTATACCCTGAGATTTTATAAAAATTTTCATTTGCAAAAGTAATTTTTCCATCCAAGTCGGTTTTTGTAACTATAAGGTTGTTGTCAATATTATCTTTGTAACTTTGTAGATAGGAAAGATTGTCAAAAAGTTTTTTGGTATTGTGTATGAGTGCTTCATGCTTTATTCGAAGCTTATCATCTGCGTTTTTATCTTTTTGATCTATAAAATATTTAATTAAAAAATAAACCCCGGAGAGGGCACCTCCAATATTTAATACAAAAAACAGTTCTATGATTTCTTGTGATATAGGAAGTGTATGCCACTTTATGAGCCACTCATTAATGAGAGCTGAAAAAACGATAAGGGCTATAAAGGAGTTAAACCAACATAATGATTTTGAACTTTTGTCATATATAAGAGCGGCAACGGGAGCGAAAAAAGCCCAAATCATAACATAGCTCCCTTGTGCAAATCCCCCTAGAGACCACATCAGCAAAAAAGGTATTATAAGAACAATAATCATTTGTATTTTTTGGACAGTGATGATATCTTTGGTCTTGTAAAAATACCATAAGTTAAGTAAGGAAATAATAGCATAAGATAAAGCGATTGAACCTGACAAATAGTGACCAAAATCATAGTATATCAAAGACCAGATAAATCCTGCCGGACCCATTATAAGAGGTACGATTGTAATTGATATTTTTTTTAATCGTAAAGATTCACTGTCTGTAGTTAAAACACCAATCTCAATGTATTTTATAAAATATTTTTTAAAAAAATTTGCAACTCTTATCATGATTTTCATACTGCCTTAGTACCATTTCTCTGTGACATTTATGTGATAATTGTATCATAAAAATTAATATTTTAGTTGTTATTTATAATAGAAATTTATATTAAATGTTCCTGTCATTGCGATGAAGCTTTTTATCTCTATGTACGGAACCTCTCCAAAAATGGTTGACAGCCCAGTAAGCCAAAGATGAGACACTCACCGAATAAAAAAGTGTTCCAGTATAAAGGGGTATAAAAATATTATCTAAATTTTCACTAAACCATGCCAGCGTCATCTCAACGGGGGCCATCTCGGTGCCGAGAAAAAAAGCACCGGTCATGTACTCTGCATAATACATCAGCGGCATGGTAAAAGGGTTGCTTAGCCAACATATAAGCAGTGCGATAGGTATGTTAAACCTGAAAAAAGGCATGAGAGCTAGTACCAAAGCCATCTGCATCGGCATGGGTATAAAAGCTATGAAAACACCTATAAAAACTGCTCTTGAAACCATTCTTCTATTTGTTGAAAGGTACTCTCTAGGAATTTTGTATTTTTCTATAAATGCTTTTAGTTTTTCACTTTTGCTTGTTTTTTTGAAAGTCTTTCTTATCATTTTATATTCTTGTATTAATGTATAGCGATTATATCAATAAGCAACTTATATTTTTAATAATATGCTAAAATTCCACATATATTTTATGAGGTTGTTTATTTATGTCATTTGAAAAATTAGGGCTTATTAAGCCATTGCTAGGAGCTATAGGCGAATTAGGCTATAAACATCCTACGACTATCCAAAAAAGAGCTATACCTTTAGTGTTGGCCAAAAGTGACGTATTTGCTACTGCACAAACGGGAACGGGTAAAACTGCAGCGTTTGGACTTCCGATTTTGCAAAAACTTAGAAATACTGAGGGGACCCAGGAGAGAGCGGTACGGGCTGTTATTTTGTCACCTACAAGAGAACTCTCTATCCAAATATTTGAAGACATTACAGGCTTTGCAAAACACATGAGTGTGAATTGTGCTGTTTTAGTCGGCGGTAAAGACATTGTTGCCCAGCAGCGAGAGCTAAAAAAAGGCGTTGACATAATCATAGCAACTCCGGGACGATTTTTAGAGCATGTGGAATCAGGTCTTGATATCTCTCATATAGAAATTTTTGTACTCGATGAAGCAGACAGAATGCTCGATATGGGTTTTGCAAAGGAAATAAGAAGGGTTCATCCGCTTTTACCAAAACGCCACCAAACGCTTCTGTTCTCAGCAACATACAGTGACAAGGTGAGAAAACTTTCAAAACTTGTTCTTACCAAACCGGCTTTTGTAGAAACTTCTAAGAAAAATTCAACTGTTGACACCATAAACCAGATTGCTTATTTGGTCGATACCCAGAGGAAAGCTGCACTTTTAGCTTATCTTATCGGCTCTAGAAATTATCCGCAGGTTTTAGTTTTTACAAGAACAAAAGCAAGTGCAGATGTGCTTGTGCTTGAACTGAAAAAAGATGGTTTGAAGTGCGGCATCATCCACGGTGACAAAACACAGGCAAACAGACTTAAAACACTTACTCAGTTTAAAGAGGGTGAAATAAGAGTTTTAGTTGCTACAGATATAGCATCACGCGGTTTGGACATAGAGAATCTCCCTTATGTTATAAACTACGAACTCCCTGCAGTTGCTGAAGATTATATTCACAGAGTAGGACGAACAGGGCGTGCAGGACGAAATGGCGAGGCTATTTCTCTTATAGATATTTATGAAAAATATGATATTAAAGAGATAGAGAAATTGATTGGTCTAAAAATAGAGCAACAAACAGTAGACGGCTTTGAGCCGGATCCGACTATTAGAAGATTGGATCAAGATGAGTTTAAAGCAAAGAGTGAACATAAAAAAGCAGAAGTGAAGCATGTGAAAAAACCGACTAAGACTCCTTTTGTAAAGCCTACTTCAAAGAAAAAAAGAAAGACTACTAAGAGAGATTAATCAGGAATAATGGACTGCCAGCCAGATAGTTTTACTCTGGGGAGTTGTCCATGAAACTTTATGTCTAGTATGTGCCGGTATATTTATATAGTCGCCACTTTTAAGCTTTACATCTTTACCGCTCTCAAAACTTAAAATCGCTTTACCTTGAAGTATAATCACCCATTCATGATTCTCTTGGTCATACCATTCATTCTCAGCAGAGTTGTGTCCATTTGAGACAATCCGCTCTATTTTCAAGCCATCTCTACAAAGCAACTCTTCAAATAACTCTTCTTTGACTTGTGATGGAATATCTTTAAATATATTTGATGTTTTCATTCTTTTATTATATACGAAAAACGGTATTATTTTGGCATGTGGAATAATTATGAATTAGAGATTTTATACAAAGATGAAAGCCTTGTCGCCATAAACAAACCCTCGGGGCTTTTAGTGCATAAGTCCATGATAGATAAGCATGAGATATATTTTGCTAATAAGATGCTGCGTGATCAAATAGCTCAATGGGTTTATCCTGTTCACAGGCTTGACAAACCAACGTCGGGAGTACTGCTCTTTGCCCTTAACAAAGATACGGCAAGAGTAATGTCCAAGCAGTTTAAAGAGCATACTATTGAAAAAAACTTATTTGGCTGTTGTCCGAGGCTATCCAGAGGAGAGTGGCATAATAGAGTATGCTTTAAGCGTGAAACTAGACAAGATTGCAGACAAAGATTCAAGTGAAGAAAAAGAAGCCCAGAGTGCTGTGACTGAGTATAAACGACTTGGCAGTGTTGAACTTCCACATGCCATAGGCAAATATGAGACTACCCGCTATTCACTTGTAAAACTTCTGCCAAAAACTGGACGAAAACACCAGTTACGCAGGCATATGAAACATATCTCTCATCATATTTTAGGTGATACAAAATATGGCAGGGGAGAGCATAATAAATTTATAAGAGAAAAATTTGATTGTCACAGATTACTCTTGCATGCCCACTCATTGAAGTTTACCCATCCATATAGAGATGAGACAGTTGTTATAAAAGCAGAAGTGGATGAGACTTTTAACTCAATTTTTAAGAATTTTTCTTGGGATAGAATAAAGTTGGAGTAAAAAGAGTGTTATATGATTGGCACTAGACTTTGAACTTGAAAGTAAATATTTTAGGGGTGGCTCCGAATACTGGATTCGAACCAGTGACCAAGTGATTAACAGTCACCTACTCTACCGCTGAGCTAATTCGGATTATTTATTGAGCCGAAATTATACTTTATGAGACCCTAAAAGTCAAGCTATTTAGGCTAGTTCTTACGTTTTCTTTTTATGTTGGCATGTGGAATTAAAAATTCCAGATTTCCAACTCTTTTTTTTACGATTTGCTCTTCATTCATGAGTCTGTTTAGGCTTATTTTACTCTCTTCATCAAAAAGTAGATTTATATCATCCATCGTTAAAGGTCTTTTGTCTAATGTGTTGAGTATATCGTCATCACTATAGTAAGCGTTGTTGGGCTCGGCGTGAACTCTTGAGGCTATATGTATTGGTAAAGAGTTGTTAAACATTAAAGAGATGTCGTGGAGTTCTTTATAGCTTATTCCCATAACTGGATAGGCTGGAGGTCTGTCTATGGTTCCTAGGTCTATTCTTGTGCAGTTTAGCGTCATTAATATATTGTTTAGTTTAGCGACTTCTTCTACAGTATCGTTTAGTCCGTGCACGAAAAGTATTTCTATAAAAAGTTTCCCTTTATAAACTTTACTGAACTCTTGCACTTTTTGTACAACTTCTTCTATCTTTATACTCTCATGCGGTCTGTCAATCTTTTTGAAAATATCACTGCTGATGGCGTCAAGAGAGAGTTTTACCCAGTCAAGTTTTAAGAGGGTATTAAAAACTTTTTCATCAACCAAGGCAGCACTGTTTGTAAGGATGAGAGTTTGGGTGTTGTTTTTGATTTTATCTATTTCATCTATGAGTTGGCTCAGGTGAGGGTAGAGTGATGGTTCACCGTTAGCAGTAAGGGTTATGACATCTATTTTTGTGCTTAAGTGATTTTTTAACTCTTTAATAATCTCATTAACTTCTACAACTTGCGTCTGTTTGTCTACTGTTGCCGTTGGGGCTAGTTCACAGTAAAGGCAGTCAAAGTTACACTGTTTGGCGGAAGGAGAGAGATCTATGCCCAAAGATGTTCCAAAGCGACGAGAATTTACGGGACCGAAAATTATTTGCATACGTTATTTCCATGTTTTTGGGTGCTGGCATGTGGATTGGTTTCCACATGCCAAGAGGCGGATTAGATTTTTGTGCTTACTCTGTGACATTCGTTTATAAAGTGTATTGCATTTTCAACAGGAACATCGGGAAGAATTCCGTGTCCAAGGTTAAAGATATGGCGTTTGCCTTGCATAGTCTCTTGAATCACCTCTACACATTTAGTCGTAGCTTCTTTGGAGTAGAGACGGCATGGCTCCATGTTTCCTTGAAGAACATATTTGTCACCAAGTTTTTCTTTTGCCAAAGCCATCGGGGTTGACCAGTCAACACCGAAAACATCAAAGTTTCCGTAGACTTTGTCTAAAAATGCGGGGATTCCTTTTGGGAAGATGATGATAGGGATGTTTGGATGCTTCTCTTTTAGATAGTCTGCAATTTCTATCATATATTTCCAAGAAAATTCATCATACATTCCCGGTTCAATCGCCGCCGCCCAAGAGTCAAAAATCTGAACTACATCTATGCCGGCTTCTATCTGTTTTTCCATATAGAGTTTTACAACTTCGGTTACTTTTGCGAGTATCTTGTGTAAAAGGGCAGGGTTTGAGTACATCATCTTTTTACAAACATTGTAAGTTTTTGTGCCCTCTCCCTCTATCATATATGTTGCCAACGTCCAAGGAGCACCCGTAAAACCGATAAGGGCTTTGTCCTGTGCCAACTCTTGTTTTACAAGCTTAATGGTCTCATACACATAGGTTAGTTTTGACGCTGCCTCTTCACCGCCTATGAGTCTTTCAAGGTCAGCTTCAGTTGCGATAGGGTCATTAAATTTTGGTCCAGAGCCCGATATAAACTCTAAATCCATACCCATCTCATCGGGAATAACTAAGATGTCACTAAAGATAATGGCGGCATCTACCCCGACAATATCGACTGGCTGAAGTGTTACTTCGCAAGCTTTTTTAGGGTCATGGCAAAGGTTTAAAAAGTTGCCTGTCTCGGCTCTTACAGCTTTGTACTGTGGAAGGTAACGACCCGCTTGTCTCATCATCCAAACCGGAGTGTAGGGAGTCTCTTTTCCCAAACATGCATCTACAAATATTTTACTCAAATTAAATCCTTTATTTTATTAAAAAGTTAGTGCGCTTTTCCTACTTTACTTAAAAAGTATAAACCAACTGAAACAGCTGTTATAGAAAAGGCAAGATAAAGCAAGTCTAGTGCACCGACATAGTTGGTGTGTCCTACTTTTTGAAAAAATCCTACAACTAAAACCATTACAATTACTTTGGAGATTTTATCTTTAAGCTGATCAAGAGAGTGAATCGCCAAAAGTTGATTTTCCTGACCATTTGAATCCTTAGCTGCATCTATTTCTGAGATAAAGAGTTCGTAAAGTCCAAAAGAAAAAAGTAACATAACTACACCAATTAGGTACAAATCAACCGCGCCGATTATTCCACCAACAACATCTTCGTGAAAATTTTCAGGATGCGCATGTGTCATGTAGGTATTTATAACGAATTTAGCTGTCTCATATACGTCATAACTTGCTACAATAAATAAAATTACAGCTCCGATAAGACCAAAAACTACAGCAAGAATAATAATGAATCGTGAATTCCAAAGAGTGTTTTCAAATATTTTTTCTAACATCTATTTTTCGCCTTCCATCTCTACCCATTTTTGAGCAATACGAACAGCATTTGTAGCCGCCCCGACTCTTAAGTTGTCAGCCACAACAAACATATGAAGCATATTTTTTCTATATGTGTCATTTCTGATACGACCGATAAAAGTCTGGTTCATCTCAACACAAGTAGTCGGCATTGGGTATAAGCTCTCTGAGGGCTCGTCAAGAATCACTATATTTGGAGCACGTGACAAAATGTCTCTCGCTTCATTAGCATCTACATCGCTCTCAAAAGTAAGTGTCAGTGCTTCAGAGTGACCGCGAAGAACAGGAACTCGAACACAAGTTGCACTTACTTCGATGTTTTTATGCATGATTTTAGTCGTCTCATTTACCATCTTCATCTCCTCCTTAGTGTATCCGTTTTCCAGAAACAGATCAATTTGAGGGATTACGTTTAGAGCGATTTGATGAGGGAATTTTTTGTGCTCTGATTCGCTGAGTTTAAAAGCAAAGAAGTCTTGCATCTGAGTCACTAACTCCTCCATCGCACTTTTTCCGCCACCGGAAGTAGCTTGGTAAGTAGCAACATCGACCCTTATGAGACCATAAGCATCATCTAAAGGTTTTAAGGCTTGAACCATTTGGATGGTTGAACAGTTTGGGTTAGAAATAATTCCCGTCTCTCTCCATTTGGAGATATCTTGGGGGTTTACCTCCGGTACAACCAAAGGAACTTTTGGATCCATACGAAAGTGTGAAGTGTTGTCGATGACAACAGCTCCGGCTTCAACTGCAAAAGCCGCATATGCAGCACTTACGTCGCCGCCGGCACTAAAGAGAGCTATATCTATCTCCTCCTCTTCAAAAACAGTGTTTGTTAACTCTACAATTGGAATCTCTTTGCCGTTAAACTCTACACTTTTTCCAAGGCTTCTTGAACTTGCAAGAGGCACTAACTTATTGAGTGGAAAATCGATTTCTCCTAAAACAGCTAAAATCTCTTCCCCAACTGCGCCATTTGCTCCAACTACTGCTACATTATACTTTCTTGCCATCTGCCTATTTCCCTTATATGTTGTATATTTTAATTTTTTCGCTTATAATTATTTTACTCATGCCTAGAATTTTTGATGCTTTGTCCACATTGCCATCGGCTGAGCTTAAAACTTCTGAAATAAGTTCTTTTTCCATAGTTTCAATACTTTTGGATTCTTTAAGTCCACGGGACTCTAAAAATAGAGCTTCGGGAGTTATTTCATCACCTTCGCTAAGTATGGCAGCTCTCTCAACCACAGAGATTAATTCTCTGATATTTCCCGGCCAACTATACATTAGTAGTTGTTCTTTTGCATCTTTTGTAAAACTTTTTTGTTTAAAATCGTATTTTACACAATTTTGCTGCAGAATTTTATCTGCGATTTGCAAAATTTCATCTTTTCTTTCACTTAAAGGGGGGATATTCAAAGGAATTGTATTTAAACGGTAATATAAATCTTCCCTAAATTCTCCATCTTTTATTTTATTTAAGAGGTTTGCATTCGTTGCAGAAACAACTCTTATATCTATTTTAGTCGTTTTTGAAGAACCTAGTCTTCTTACCTCTTTTTCTTGCAAGGCACGAAGCAGTTTTGCTTGAACTCCGTAAGGCATCTCCCCAATCTCATCTAAAAAGAGTGTCCCGCCGTTAGCTAACTCAAACTGTCCGGCTTTTGCTTCACTAGCATCCGTAAACGCACCTTTTTCAAACCCAAAGAGTTCGCTCTCTATTAAATTTTCGGGAATTGCCGCCATATTAATAGCAATAAAAGGCTTTTTGGCTCTGGGCGAATTTTCATGAATGTAAGTTGCGAAAAGTTCTTTTCCTACACCGCTTTGACCAAGAAGCAAGATACTGGCATCAGTTCTAGCTGCCTTGTTTGCTATATTTAAAGCTGATTCAAGAGCTTTAGAAGTACCTAAAAAGCTACTAATAGATTTTTCTGCCTCAGGTTTTACAGAGATTTTTTTCTTAGCTTCTTGAACTTTACTCTCTCTCTTTATAGCTCTAAGCAATGTGTCTACGTCAAACGGCTTGAGTAAAAAGTCTTTAACCCCGAGATGAATAGACTCTATGGCTCTTTGAAGTGTTGCATTTCCAGTCATAATTATGACTTCATATTTGCCATTTAATGTTTTAACAAATTCTATACCGTCCATTCCAGGCATGTTTATGTCTGTTATGATTAAATCGTAACTCTCATCAAGTGCTTTCAGTGCATCTTTTGCATTCTTAAATGTTTTTATTTCAAATTCTACAAAATCGCCCATGGCAATTTCAAGAGATTTTCTCATATTAATATCATCTTCGACTATTGCAATTTTCACTGAAAACCTTTACTTTAAAGCTATGATTCTAGCGAAATTATCATTAAAATCGACTTCGAAGCATGTTGTTTTAAGTGTCAATATCGTCGTTGACTTATTTATAAATTTTTTGGTAACTTCTTCATGTTTTATATGAAGACCAAGTTTTTGAAGATACTCTATAAACTCAATAGAGTTTGCAGAGATAATTTTTTTTAAATCATCTTCATTGTTATTTTCTAAAATTAGTTCTTTTTGAGGGTTGCCAACACACTTTTTCATAGCTTTGGCAATATGAAGAGTCTCATTGTAAAGAGTGGCATCTTTTACCACATATCGGTAAGAGATGAGATACTCGTCAGCTTGTAATGTAGATAAACTTAGGAGAAGAAATACTACTGAGCAAATTGAGAGTGAGAAATTAAGATTTCCATCTCTACTTCGCATAAACCCTCTTTAAATGTAGTCTCAACAACATTGGCATTTCTAACCATAGCATTTACTGAAGTACGAATTGTTGAGCGCTGTACCATCATATTTTTGATCAAATCTTGACCTTCAATACGAACACCTTTTACTTTTTCGGCTATCAGTCTGTAAGCATCTGCCGTTGCCGCACGTTTAGCGAGTGCATAAGCTTGCGCAGGAGAAGCTGTATTCATTGGAGCAACACCTTGACCGCTTACGCTGATGCGTATATCTTGTCCTTCGGTTAATACTTTTTCAACAGCAGACTTTGACTCTACAAACTGAACTTCTCTGATAGATTCAACTTTAGTACATTCAGGGCATACCTTAATATTTTTAGTTGCTTCGTTTAAGCCAGTGTTTTTAGCCATTACAGTTTCTTCAGCCATTAGAGAAGTAGCACTTATAAGCGCTACTAAAAGCAGAGAGTATTTCATATTTATCCCTTTGTAGGGCACTTTTTTAGTGCCCAAGATTTAATTGCTAGTTACTTAGCAAGTTTTATTCCAAATCTAGTCCTGAAGCTTCAGAGTTTCCAATATCATCATCTTCTTCCTCTTCTTTTTTCGGACAACGAGATATACTAGAAACATCATCACCTTTTACTATATATACACCAGAAGTGTTTCTGCTTGACTTAGAAATAGTTTGCATATCTACGCGAATCATTTTACCGGCATTTGTAAGTGCCATCATATCCATATCTTCATCGACCATGAGACAGCCAACAATATTTTTGCCGGTTTTAGCCGTCATTTTCATGGCAATTACACCTGATCCGCCACGGTTTGTAAGACGATACTCTCCGGCATCAGTTCGTTTACCGATACCTTTTTCTGCAACGATAAGAATTTCTTGTTCGTCATTTGCAATAATGTTAGCATCAACTACTTCATCTTCAGGATGTTTAAACTTAATACCTCTAACACCACGAGTGCTACGACCCTGTTCACGAGTTTTTTCTATGTCAAATTTAATACATTGTGCAAGTTTTGTTACGATAAAGAGATACTTAATACTTCTATCTGCAATTCTGGCCGTAATAAGAGCATCATCATCATCCAGAACAATAGCTCTTACCCCGTTATTTCTAACATTAGAAAATTCACTTAAATTTGTACGTTTAACGATACCCTTTTGAGTAAAAAATACAAGACCTTTCTCTTCACTGAAGTCAGTTGTTGGAATAATAGAGCGGATTTTTTCATCGGCTACAAGGTTAAGTAGATTTACAACAGCTTTACCTTTAGCAATTCTGCTTCCCTCAGGGATTTTGTAAACTTTCAACCAGTGCAGTTGACCGCGGTCAGTTACAAATAGTAAGGTATCGTGCGTATTACATGTAAAGAATCTTTCTATAAAATCATCTTCATAAGTGGTAACGGCAGTTTTGCCTTTTCCGCCACGTTTTTGTTTTTCATAATTTATTAATGGAACTCTTTTTATATAACCACGGTGAGTAATTGTAACTACCATCGGCTCATTAGGAATCAAATCTTCTATATCTATGTCGTCATAATCATCTTCGATTTCTGTGCGTCTGCCATCAGTATAAGTAGCAGAAACTTCATCGAACTCATCACGGATAATACCGTGCAAAACCTCTTCACTTTTGAGGATTGACTCTAAATAAGCGATAAGTTTAATAAGCTCAAGAAGTTCATTTTCAATCTTTTCTCTTTCAAGACCTGTTAATCTACCAAGACGCATATCAACAATGCTTTGCGCTTGTATGGTTGAAAAATCAAATTCTGAGACTAAATTGTCTCTAGCATCATCAATGCTTGAACTTGCTTTAATTGTTTTGATAATCTGATCAATAATATCAAGTGCTTTTTTCAAACCCTCTAAGATATGAGCTCTTGCTTTAGCTTTTTCAAGGTCAAATATAGTACGACGGATAATAATAGTTTTACGGTGATTTATAAAGTGTTTAAGTATCGTAATAATGCCAAAAATTCTAGGCTCTTGATTTAATATAGAGAGCATAATAATACCAAAAGTAGTTTGCATGCTTGTCTGCTTAAAAAGATTGTTAAGAACTATTTCACTCATTGCATCACGTTTAAGCTCAATTACAACTCTCATCCCGTCGCGGTCTGATTCGTCACGAATCTCAGAAACACCGTCAATCATTTTGTCTTTTACAAGGTTTGCAATGTTTTCAATAAGACGCGCTTTGTTTACCTGATATGGAAGTTCATCAATAACTATAACTTCTTTTTTAGCTTTTTGCTCTATATGCGTTTTTGCCCGAACTTTAATGCGACCACGACCTGTGTCATAGGCATCCGTAATCCCTTTTTTACCAAAGATAATACCGCCCGTAGGAAAGTCAGGTGCTTTTATATGTTCCATAATCTCCAAAAGTGTAATGTCTGGATTAGCCAGCAGTGCTTTTAGTCCATTCATTATTTCAGTAGGATTATGAGGAGGAATGTTTGTAGCCATACCTACAGCAATACCTGAAGAACCGTTTATTAGAAGGTTAGGAACACGAGTAGGCATAACATCCGGTTCTTTTGTAGTACCATCATAGTTCTCTATCATGTTAACAGTGTTTTTTTCTAAATCTTTTAGAAGTTCACCTGCATATTTTGTCATACGAGCTTCGGTATATCTCATCGCAGCCGCACTATCGCCATCAACAGAACCGAAGTTACCCTGACCGTCAACAAGCTGCATTCTCATAGAAAAATCTTGCGCCATACGTACAAGTGCATCATATACGGCAGTATCACCGTGCGGATGGTACTGACCGATTACATCACCAACTATACGAGCTGATTTTTTGAACTTTGCACCATGAGAAAGGTTGAGTTTGTCCATAGCATACAAAATTCTTCTATGCACCGGCTTTAATCCATCTCTTACATCCGGTAAAGCACGTCCGACAATTACGCTCATAGAGTAATCAAGGTAGCTGTTTTGAAGAGTCTCTTCAATATTTATGGTTTGTACGTCGTCGTTGTTTAGCAAATTGCTCATATAAAACACCCTAGTAATTTAATTGTTTAAAATAAAAATTGAATTATAATATCTTAAAATCCCTTAAGCTATTTGTAAACAGGAGTTTATTTTTACATATTCAATATTGATTGCTCTTAAAATTATACTGATTAAAAAATAAGCAGAAATATGCTTATTAAGTTGTTGAAAAATTGTTATACTACTCTTCGAAAATAACTCACAAGAGAGATTAAAGGAACATATGATGAAGAAATGGTTACTGTCAGCTTTAATGCTTTTACCATCTTTAGCACTGGCTGAAGATGCACCTACCCTAGATAGTGGTGATACTGCTTGGATGATGATGTCTGCGGCACTGGTATTACTAATGACTCCAGCAGGACTTGCACTTTTCTATAGTGGTATGACTCGCTCTAAAAATGTGCTTAATACTTACGCAATGGTATTAATGGCATTTACAGTTGCTTTTGTTGTTTGGATAGCTGTTGGTTACTCAATAGCATTTGGTACTGCTGAATCAGCAGGTGTTCAAACTGTTATGGGCGGACTTGGTAATATGTTCCTTGATGGAATAAAATGGACTGATTTAAGCGGAACCTATCCTACATATGTATTTGTGGTATTTCAAGGTACATTCGCAGCTATCACTGTTGCAATCGCTAGTGGTTCTGTAATTGAGAGAATGAAATTTTCAACATGGTTAGTGTTTGTAGCTATTTGGGTTGGAGTTGTATATGCTCCAATTACGCATATGGTATGGGGAGGCGAGGGTGCTTACCTTTTTGATTTAGGAGCTCTTGACTTTGCAGGTGGTACGGTTGTTCACATGAATGGTGGTCTTGCCGGTTTAGTATTGGCTTACTTAGTCGGAAAACGTACAGGCTATCCAAAAATCGCCATGAAACCAATGAGTGTTATGCTTACTGCTTTAGGTGCTGCACTTCTATGGTTTGGCTGGTATGGATTTAACGGTGGGTCTGCATTTGGTGCAAACGCCATCGCTGGTTTGGCATATTTGACAACTACTCTTGCTACTGCAGTTGCTGCCATTACATGGGTACTTATTGAGTGGATTGTTTATAAGAAACCTACACTATTAGGGGCGGCTTCTGGTATTGTTGCCGGTCTAGTTGCAATTACTCCTGCTGCTGGGTTTGTTGATGTTGGCGGAGCTATGATTATTGGTTCTGTTGGTTCAGCAATCGCTTACTTCGGTGTTGCTGCACTTAAGAAAAAACTTGGTTACGATGACTCTTTAGATGCTTTTGGTATTCACTTCTTAGCCGGTTTATGGGGTGCTCTCGCTACTGCTCTATTCGCTCTTAACGATAAAGACTTATTATGGGATGGTCCACTTAAAGAATCAGGTGACAGAATAGGACAATTCATGGTTCAACTTGAATCGGTTGCAGTTGTCGGTCTCTATACATTGGTTGGTACTGTAATAGTTTACTTTATAGCTTCTGCTTTAACCGGTGGCGGTAAAGTGGATGAAGAGACTGAGCAAATTGGTCTTGATGAAGCTTTCCATGGTGAAAAGGCCATTAATTTATAACGATAAAGGAAGTAATTCCTTTATCTACGCTGTAGCCGCTATGGCTACTCATCGTGGAGAATGCCATTGGTTAGCATTCCTAAAAGCTAACTTCCTCTGGAAGTAGAGAATATTGTCTAGTTGATTAAAACCCTAAAAGTGGTTACAATTTGAAAATAAAATTAGAGAGGCAAAGCCTCTCTACTAAAATAATGGAGTATTAAATATGAAAAGAGTAGAAGCGGTTATTAAACCATTCAAGCTAGAAGATGTAAAAGATGCTTTAGCAGAGATCGGAATTACAGGTATGACTGTAAGTGAAGTTAAAGGGTATGGCCGTCAAAAAGGTCATAGCGAACTTTACCGTGGTGCTGAATATGTGGTAGATTTTTTACCAAAAATAAAAATGGAAATGGTAGTTGATGACAAAGATGTAGACCAAGTTACCTCTGTAATCGTTGAAGCTGCTAGAACCGGTAAAATCGGTGACGGTAAAATATTTGTTAGTGATATTGAGCAGATTATCCGTATTCGTACCGGCGAAACTAATACTGAAGCTATTTAATAAAATGCCAAAAGTAATGTAATACCTTCCTGTTTCCACATGTCCGGCATGTGGAAATCCTCAATAGTGATTAAAATTTAATCAATTTCAGTTTTGTAAAGAGATTTTTTAAGATAAAATTAGCCCTTAATTTAAAAAAAGGTATTTGCAATGTTAGAAGCTGATTTTAAATACATTATAGACACTTTCTTCACACTCTTCTCAATGGTTTTAATAATTTTTATGGTTCCCGGGTTTGCTATGCTTGAAGCAGGGCTTGTCCGTACAAAGAATGTCTCAAGTGTTTTAACTATAAACATAATGATATACGCAGTTGCCTCATTGGCTTTTTTACTTATAGGATACAAGCTGGCATTTGGAAGTTGGGACAACTCTAATATGAGTATATGGGCTGCATTTTTATTCCAGATGGCATTTGTCGGTAAAACCATAAATATTATGAGTGGCGGCGTTAGTGAAAGAGTCAGAATTATTCCTCTAGCTATTTTTGCCGTGATTATGGGCGGATTAATCTATCCAACCGTAGTAAATATCGGCTGGGGAACTGACATAATTGCCGGTACTTTTTTAGATATTGATATACATGATTTAGCAGGTTCTACAATTATTCACTCAACGGGCGGTTGGGCACTGCTAGCTGCTATTTTTATTATTGGTCCGCGTAAAGGGCGTTATGTTCAAGGCGGCATTCGAGTTATTCCTGCTTCAAATATTCCTCTTGTCGTTTTGGGTACATTTTTACTTTGGATAGGCTGGTTTGGTTTTAACGGCGGAAGTGTCGGCTCAATTTCAAGTATAGAAAATGCAAATATGGTTGCAAAAACTATTATGAACACCAACACGGCAGGACTCTCAGGTGCACTTATAGCTGGAATGCTTATGTACATTCGATACAGACTTTTTGATATCACTATGATATTAAACGGTGCCTTAGGCGGACTTGTGGCAATTACGGCCGGTCCTGATTTGTACGATATGTATACGCCTATTTTAATCGGTGCTATCGGCGGTGCTTTGGTCGTTTTTGCTGTACCTGTTTTTGATAAACTCAAACTCGATGACCCGGTTGGTGCTTTGTCAGTTCACCTTGTTAACGGTATTTGGGGAACTTTAGCTGTTGGGTTATTTGTGGAGAGTGTCTCTTTTACGGCACAGTTAAAAGGAGTAGCAGTAGTCGCTGTTTTTGCCTTTAGCGTCTCTTTTGGAGTTATATATATTATCAATATCTTTAGTAAATTCAGAGCCAAAGACGAGGCTCAGCTAGAGGGTATGGATATTAATGAGTGTGGCGTTGAAGCGTATCCTGAATTTAGAAGGGCTATATGACATATATATTCTTGGCATGTGCAAATTTATTTGCACATGCCATTTAAAACCTCTCTAACCTTCCTTGGGATATTATTCTCTTCATGATTAGACACAGCAGCTCCTTTTTTATCTCTCTTATGATTCACTTAGTTTTATTGATGTTAGTGTTTTATTCATGGAAAAAAATGCCGTCATTTGAAGAGGAAAAAATTCAAGAAAATATATCTGTTAAGTTATGCTGTGTGGTTGAAAAAAAGCCGGAAGTAAAAGTTATGCAAAAACCCACTCCGCTTCGAAAAGAAGAGATAAAAAAAGTAGTTCCAAAAGAAGTTGTAAAAAAAGTTATAGTAATAAAAAAAGAGGTACCGCAGTTAGTTGCACCCGTTGTAAAGGAAAAAGTGGAGCTTGTCCTAGAACAAAAAAAAGAAGAAGTGCAAGAGGCAGTTAAAGAGTCACAAGCGACAGAGGCAGAATCCGACCAAAAAGAGATTCCACATGCCAAAGAAGTGACAATAGCACAGGAATATGTAAACGAGCATATAAAGCGTTTGGTCAGACTTTTACAAGAGAACCTTTACTACCCAAGGTCTGCTAGAAAAAGAGGCATTGAAGGCTCTGTTACGGTAAGATTTGTACTCAAAAAAGATGCCACCGTCGATTCTATAGAAGTTCTCTCATCAAACAGTGAAATACTCTCACGTGCCGCCGTACAAACTATAGAAAATTTGTCAGGAAAATTTCCAAGACCAAAAGAAGAACTTGTTTTGAATGTGCCTATAAAGTATGATTTGAAAAGATGATTTTTTAAATGAAAGTTGGTGACCCCGAGGAGAATTGAACTCCTGTGACATGGATGAAAACCATGGATCCTGACCGCTAGACGACGGGGCCAACAATATTGTAAAATGGTGTCCTGTGATGGATTCGAACCATCGGCCACATCATTAAAAGTGACGTGCTCTACCAGCTGAGCTAACAAGACTTAAACAAACGTTTTTGTTTGTGGACGGGAATTATAGGCAAATAGTTTTGGTATGTCAAGAATAATAGCCCTAAATTTATAATGTTTATAAAATTCATCATAAATACTCACAAAATATTGTTTTTTGGTTGAAAAATATATCATATTTAGGTGACGTCAGGAGAAGTATTTAGCCCATTAACCGGTATAGCAAAGGGACAAATGTAACCTATTTAGACGATGTTAAGAAGAAATTTTAAACTTAGGTAAAACTTAATATATAATTAAATATTTTTTAACTAGAATAACTACCTATTTTAAAGGAAACCAAATGCAAAAACTTATTTCGTTGTTTATAGTATCTACTGTAGTTTTATTTTTTACCGCTTGCGGGGGTGGCCCAAAAATAGTTATTTCATCCTATACCGCTCCTAAGGAAGCCGCAAAATTAAGTAAAATAGAGACAAAAGATGAGTTTATATCTAAGGGGGCGTATTTGGCCGTATGGCTGAACCCGGATGTAAAAGGTGCAAAAGAGACTAACTCTAAGTTAAAATCAATGCTAATAGACAGTGTAAAAGCTAAACTGACAGAGACTAACTTTGTAACAATCGATCCTCTTGGTTCGGATGGTGATGTTGCGCTTAGTATGAAAATTTCAAACTATGAGTATGAAAACCTTGGTGAAAAAGTTAGTATGGCACTGGAAGTTACCTTTATTATTTCTCGTGGAAGTGATGAATTTCTAGTTAAAACCTATAGCGATAGAAAAAATCGCCAATCTAATGACCCAAGTAAGCTGCCAGGTGAGAATGAATTGGCATCGCAGGCTGTATCAAAGGTAGTGAAATATTTTATATCAGATATTTCTCCGCTAAAAACAAGCCAGCTTCGTGAATTTAAATCTTTACCAAATGAGCTGACTCATGTAGTTTCATATGCACAGCGTAAAAACTATAAGGGTGCTATAAAACTTATGGAAAATTATAAAGGTGAAAAAGATTTGAATTATCACTATGATTTGGCTATTTTGTATGAGGCAGAAGCAAGTGTAAATGAGGATATGAAACTTTTAGACTCAGCACAAAGCAATTATGAGCAAGCTATGAATTTAGGTGGTTTTAATGATGAGCTTGTGGTGAGTGCAAAGGCAAGATTCGATAATTTTTACGATCTTTTAAGTAAAACAAAGAAACAAGACAAAGCAAACCAGGCATTAAGAGATGACAGAGATTCCTTAACCGGCAGTTCTGCAAGCGAGTATCAGTAGTAAATATTAATAGGTTTCAAGAGACAAGTACGGGTACCATTTTCTCTTGATGAAACATAAACTTGAATCAAAAGTGAAAAATATGAAAATAAGTCAAAAATTAGTTATAGTTGCAACTGCAATCGCTGCTTTTACAATGACAGGGTGTAATGCGCTACAAGAGGGTCTTGCTTCACAAATGGAAGTTCCAACTTTAGAAAACCAGGCTAATCGTGTTGCTATTGGTATGACTATAGTAAGAGAAAATAATATTATGGCATTTAAAATGCCAATTTCTGCAGATGCAAAATGGCCGGCGATGGTTGCAAAAGATATAAATGATACTGAGAAAACATTTATAAACAATGCACTTATGGAAGGCCCTTACTTCTCAACAGTACACTATACAAAACCTATTCAAAGAAAAATGCTTGGTAGTGGGGCACTTATGAGTCAGCTAGGCGACTATGGAAATATCACATCACAGCTTTTAGACCAAACAGTCTCTCCTCTAACGTATAGAGCCATTCAAAAAATTACTATTTTTTATGGTGACAAGAAACAAAACTGGCCAAATGTGTTTGACTATGACGGTTCACTAAGTAATTTTCTAGAATTTAAAGATGGTAAAATGCAAGATATAGACTCTCCAACAGGTGATGTTTATAAGACTATCGGTGACGCCGTAATATCTTTAGCTCCGGTAAATATGCAAAAAGATTTAACTTTAGCAAATGAAGAGATGCTTCAAGGATATGCGGAAGTTGCAGCGGTTCAGGCAACGAAGGGTGAGTTGGAGACTAAGTTAAAAGTGAATATGGTAAAAAATAATGATAAAAAAGAGTATGCTGGTTTTGCTCCGTTAACAGCAGAAGAAAAGCTTGACATTGAGTATGAAATAGCTGCAACAGAAACCATAATCAAAGAAAAGGAATCAATTGCTAACGAAAAAGAAGCAATCTACTTTGAGTTGTTAGACCAGGCAGTTATTGCACTTGAATCTGATATCAATGTTGATGATGAAAACTATGTTAAGTTAGCCAGAAATGTAAATTTAGTAGCTAATGAAATTCAGGTTTCTTCTACTGAAGCATATACTACATTTGGTTTAGCTTTAGGAAATATTGGGGCAAACAACGTTGTTCTAAAGTTCCCAACAGAACTTGAAAGTTTAGTAGTAGCTAAAGCTTACATTCCATTGAACTTACAGTCTAAGTATGATGAAAGAGTTGCAAGACTTGTGAAAAATGCAGTCTACCTTTTACCAAATATTTTTATCGGTACATACTATGCTAACAAGCAGTCTAACTTAGCTGAAAAATATGAGAGTGTTACTAAGATAATTTTACTTGCTTATGAAGTCAAAGCAGAGCAAGAAGCAGAAGCTAAAAAAGCTGCTGATGAAGCCGCAGAAGCTGCAGCAGAAGAATCAAAATTGCAGTAAACGGCAAATAAGACAGTTAAAGAACATTAAAAGGATGCTTATGTATATGAAAACGCTCTTTATTTTTTTAGCGCTAACTTTTTTTAGCGCATGTGGAGCTTCGGCTTCACCATCAAATCAAAATTCCAGTGCGAGTAATGAATGGATGAATAATCCGCCATCAGACACTGCTAAATATTTTTATGCAGTTGGCTACGGAGCGACTCAAAAAGATGCAAAGAGTGATGCATTAGCAACTATTAGTGCAAAGATTTCTGTAGATGTTGCATCTAACTTCAGTTCTTCAGTTACTGCAAGTAGACAGAGCGATAATGAAGAGGTACTTTCAACCACAAAAAATGAAGTTGTAAGTAAGAGTAAAAATATTGAATACACTGATGTTAAAGTTGAAGAGAGTTTCAATGATGGCAAACAGTGGATTCTTTTAGTGGAAGTTGATAGAGCAATTTTAAGTGCAACTTATGAGAGAAAACTTGAAAAAGTTGACTCTCAGTTAAAAGCAGAATGGGCTATTTTTGAAAAAGCTGGTCTCTTTGAGAAGTTGAAACTTACTCCTACTATTGAAAAGTATTTAAAAGAGACAGATACATTTTTTCCTCTTTTACATGCCTTGAATGTGAATTATGATGATTCTAAATATACTAAAAGATATTTAGATTACACAAAAGAGATGAGAAAAGCAAAAAATGACCTTGTTTTTAAAATAAAAGCAGACAAAAACTCAGAAACTTTAGCTTCATTGATTCGCAGTGAACTCAGTGCCCAAAATGCAACTTTTAGCGATAGTAACTATAATGTTTTAATCAGCATTACAACAAAAGCTAAAGAAGGCAAAGTTAATTCTACAAATGAGACGTTTAAAAAACTTACAATTGCCTATAGAAATACTGTTATAAAAGCTACAGATAAAAATGGAAATGTTGTTTCCAATGTGGAATATAAAACAAAAGAGGGCTCTTCTGAAGGTTTCCAAGATGCAATTTCCAGAACTGCAAAATATGAAAAGAAAATATCACAGATTGGGATAATATCTTTTATTACCGGTAACTGATTTAAGTCTATATGATCATTTCCACATGCCGAGCCCTCATCATCGAAAATAAAGTGAAAATCTTCACTTTATTTTCTCCCTTCTTCCTCATTTTTACCTATTATTTATTCGACTTTGTTATACTTACAAAAGATTAAAAATAGGGTGATGTATGAGCAATAAAATAGCAGAAATAAAAAAAGAAGTGAGTAAGGTTGTCGTTGGTCAAGAGAGAATGATTGACGGTTTATTGATTGCACTTTTATGTGAAGGACATATTCTTATAGAGGGTGTTCCCGGACTTGCAAAAACTACAACCGTTAATGCACTGGCAAAGTCTTTAGGACTTAACTTTAAGCGTGCTCAATTTACTCCGGATCTGCTTCCCTCAGACATACTTGGCGCTGAAATTTATGACCCGCAAAATAACAGTTTTAAAATCAAAAAAGGTCCAATCTTTACGAACTTGCTTTTAGCAGATGAGATTAATCGTGCTCCCGCAAAAGTACAATCTGCACTCCTTGAAGTCATGCAGGAAAAACAGGTGACTTTAGGTGATACGACCTTTAAGTTAGAGCTTCCGTTTTTTGTAATGGCTACGCAAAATCCGGTTGAACAAGAGGGCGTTTACCAACTTCCAGAAGCGCAGCTCGATAGATTTATGCTCAAAATTTTAGTTGATTACAACACTAAAGAAGAAGAGCTCGAAATTGCAAGACGTATCTCAAGCGGAGCTTACGAAGAGATTCAAGCAGTTTTAACGCATGATGAACTGATACAGCTTAAAAAAGAGATTAGAGAGGTTCATATTGATGCTGAGGTTGAAGAGTACATTATAGAACTTGTAAATGCAACCAGAAACCCAAGTGAATACGGACTTACTGAATTAGCAGATTTTATCCAGTTTGGCGCTTCTCCGCGTGTGAGTATAGATATGTTTAAAGCTGTAAAAGCGATGGCGTATTTGAGAGGTAAAGACTTTGTAACGCCTGTGGATGTGGCTTTTATAGCAAAAGAGATTATGCGTCACCGTATTGTTTTAACCTATGAAGCAGAAGCCGAAGGCATTACAACCGATGAAATTATCCAGAGAGTTTTAGAGACGGTTGTTATTCCCTAATGAGTAAACTAAAAAAAATCCTCGTTCGTGCAAGGCGTCAAGTCTTTAGCGAAATGGTCGGCAATAACCCCTCTATTTTTCAAGGTGAAGGCTACGATTTTATAGAGCTTCGTGAGTATATGCCCGGCGATGACATCCGTCATATTGACTGGAACATCACGGCAAAGATGCAAAAACCCTTTATAAAAATCTTTCGTGAAGAGAGAGAGTTAAATGTGGTTGTGACCTCCATACTTAATGGAAGTGTGCACTTTGGCTCTAAAAAATTTAAACAAGAGACTATCGCCGAAGTTGTCGCACTTCTAAGTTTTTCAACCATAAAAAATGGAGATTTACTAAGCTCTTATATTTTTACGCACAAGATGATTTCTCACCTCAAACCTAGCAAAAAAGTAAGTCAAGTTCATAAGAGTGTTGATGAAATCTTAAGTTTTAACGCCCTCAATCAAAAAGTTGATTTTAAAGTTTTGGCGGACACTCTCTATAAAAGGCTTAAAAGAAAATCGCTTATTATTGTTGTGGGTGATTTCTTTGAGATTCCAGACTTTGCACTCCTTGCCCGTAAACACGAAGTTGTTGCCATAATTGTGCGAGATTTACTCGAGGAAAAACCTCCTCAAATGGGCTTTTCATCTTTGGTTGATCCCGAGAGCGGTGCGGTTTTAGAGGGTGATTTTAGTGCCTCAAGCGTGCTCTCTTATGCTAAGAAAGTGCAGGCGCATGACCATCAGCTTTACGATACACTTAGAAAACACCGGATTCGTTTTACAAAAGTTTATACGACAAGTTCGGCGAGTGTTGAGCTTAAACGACTCTTTGAAGGCAGATGATGCAAAATATTGACATTCCATTACACGACATAAAATCTATTGTTGCTATTGAGGAGCACTCACTCTACTATTTTTTAGGGCTTGTGAGCTTAGCTCTACTCTTGGCATGTGGAATTATTTATCTCTTATATGTGTGGTTTAAAAGAAGAAAAGCTTTTAACATTAGAAAAGAGCATATGAAGCTTTTAAATGCAGTGGACTTAAGTGAGACTAAAAAAGCTGCGTATGCCATCACGGCGTATGGGTCAACCTTTTCAGAAGATTCTCCTCGGCATGTGGAAATGTTTAAAAATTTAACAAGCAGACTGGAAGCTTACAAATACAAAAAAAGTGTTGATGCTTTTGATGATGAAACCATCGGCTACATAGAACTCTACAGAGGTATGATTGATGTTTGATGGGCTTTATTTTGAGTTTCCAAAACTTTTGTTTTTGGTTTTTTTCTTTATAGCGTGTGAGTCACTCTGCAAAATGAGACTGCAATCTCTCTATTTTCCTCATACCCAGCAGTTCGCAAAGTCTAGCATTTCAAGTTCAAAACTGCTTTTTTTGCTCAAATGGCTTGGAATTGTGATGCTTATTTTGGCTTTGATGTCACCGGTAAAAGATGAGACTTATGAGCTTGAGCCAAAAAACGGGTATGAAATAGCCCTTATTCTAGATGCTTCACAGTCTATGCAGGCAGAGGGTTTTGATACTTCAAATGCGAATTTAAACAGATTTGATGTGGTGAAAAGCATTGTCACTGATTTTATCACGCAGCGAAAAAATGACAACATCGGGCTTGTTGTTTTTGGAGAGTATTCGTTTATAGCTTCGCCGCTCACCTATGATGAAAATATCTTAAACAGAATCGTCTCACAGCTTCATATTGGAATGGCGGGAAAATAT